>ENA-UEYL01000081-UEYL01000081.1-human-gut-metagenome-genome-assembly--contig:-NODE-81-length-94187-cov-8.230018_pt1 | contig 94187 bp, 91 predicted proteins | sample MGYA00242941_ERZ507946 | MGnify/ENA primary metagenome ERZ507946 (study PRJEB26167, sample SAMN06115482) | human gut metagenome | host: Homo sapiens | place: China:Guizhou | collected 2015-03-11...
CTATCTTAACAATAGGGGTCTCCCCTTTATTTTGCAAGGACTATTTTTCCCTACCGAGAAACATTTTACGCTTAGATAGGTCTTTATGAAGCGATACAGCCCTATCAATGCTTATATGCAGTCAAAATGATCCGGTCACTTTTCCTGATACAAGCATGAGCCCATTGCTTCAGGACCATCTTTCCTAAAGCAATGGGCTCATAATCGTGATCAAGGCTCTGCAATGATTGCGGGAACCATTTTACCGTTTTTTCACTTGCACCGTAATGGCCGTCTCCCCGCTAATGATGAAGTCCATAGTATATTTCTGCTTGTTTGGGCTTCCTTTGAGGAGGGTCGAAACGCCGGAAGCAAAGCTTTGGGCATCTCCATCCTTAGCTTCCACAGAATCAAGATTCTGGGCAAGGTCCACGACAATTTCATTATTGGCATCCATACTATTGAAATCGCTCAGGAAATCCTTGAATTCCCGCTGAGCATTGGCCATGGAGCCAGCCATCTGCTCATCCCCCGCATTTTGCTGATTGCGGCGGCTCAAAGCGTTTTGCAGCCACTGGGTTGCATTGCCGCTGCGTACAATAAGGTTCATCGGCCCCGGTTTTTGCTTGTCAGGGACCTTGAAGTGGATGGTCCGCGTAAATTCCTTGGCCCGATACGGCTTAAAGGTCAGCCGGATGGGCAGATTCCCGCCCTGTACCACGGGCTGGTTAGGGAAGGAGGCGCTGACCAGTTCCGCTACTTCACACTGGGCACTTGTTTCCACATCGACATTGACATCAAAGATTTTCACCGTGTCAAACCGATTGTTCATAAGCATATCAAGCGCAATATTGAGCTCAGAATTCGTAACTTTGCCGATGTCCTTGCTGCTGTAGAACATATTCTCCCGACGCAGGCGGATGGGGCCTTCCTTTTCCCCCTGGGCAGTTACGGTAAAACGGATGCGGCTCGTTCCGCCGCCTTTGCGGTCCTTGGCAAGACTTACAGCGTTATAGGCAACACCATCCACGAGGGTCGGCACAAGGTCCTCATCAGTGACAAGCTGCACATTCGTTGATTGGTGAAGGCCGCGGTCCATATCAGTGACAGACACGTACATGGGGATGATTTTGGCATTTTCCCCCAATTTTCCTGCAACGCCGCTTAAACGGTCCTCTGTAATGCGGCCCAAGGTATCACCGAGAGAGCCCACTTTAAAGGCACTCTGAATATTGGGGACAGCTGCATAAATATAGGCATTGGTCATGAAATAGTCACTCTTACCGTGCTGCATAAAGGGATGTCCAAAGGCCAGGATATGACCATCGTCCCCTACCCAAGTGACGGTGCCAATGGCACCGATATTCATGTCGCCCCGGACCAGGGAAACGCCGACGGAGCTGCCCGGTTCGAGTCCCACACCGGAAAGGGCATCAGCCCCTGTCGGTACGGCATAACTTGTAAGGCCGAAGGGTTTCAGGTTCTCATTGAGGTGCAAAAGCCCATCTTCCGTAAACCCACTGACCATAAGGGGTGTGTTTTTTGCTGTGAGACCCTCAAAGACGGACGGACGCGGATCAGGTTCCTGGAGCATATCAAGCATCTGGTTGATGGGGGTCAAAAAGCAGTAGTTAGGATCTGAAAAGGCCTGTCCATACGCCACGGCACCGGCAAGGCGTCCATCAATATAGACCGGACTGCCGCTCATGCCTTGGGAGATGCCACCATTTTTCCTGAGGTTATCTCCAGAAGCACGGATAAGGATGCTGTAGCCCCCCGTTTCTGATCCGGTTACACCAAGGACCTCAACATCAAAGGTCTCGATCTTTGTGCCTTGGAAAACGGTCTTGCCGTAGCCCGTCATACCTGGGCGCAGCTCCTCTACCGCAATGGTGGGTACGTTGGCAGATGCCACCGAAATGAGCATCATCCAAACAAGGCTCACCATGAGCCCCATTCGTTTCAAAAAGCGTAGCATAGGTCCTCCCTACTTTTGTTCTAGATACGAAAAAGAAGCTGCAACCCTTCATGCGCTGCAGCTTTAAGACTTGTTATGGCTCTTCAATCTGGGCAACCACTTGGCCAGCCGAAACCGAACTTCCCGGTTTTGCCGATACGGAAACGACCTTGCCGCTGCAGTTGGCTCTTGCAGCCGGGGCCGAACCAGCAAGGGTCTTGACCGTTACCAGGACGCTGCCTTCCTGAACAGAAGCACCGACGGAAACAGCGGTCACTACCTGCCCGGAAAGACTGGCTGTCTGCGGTCTTGTTGTGGCTGCCTGGGCAATGCCAAGGGCGGCAATGACCAGAAGGATGGCAAGAGCCCATACATTTCTTTTATGAAGTAACTTTCTCATCATGATATCCACCTTCTTTATGACAACGACAAATTAGGTTTCGTTGTAGCTATCATTATATATCGAAAGTATCTGTTCATGCAAGCCCCCTTAGCGTGGGAAAAGGCCCAGTGCCACACGGACTGGCCGTTCAGCGCCATCGCTGGGACGGTTCTTCACGGCCCCATTCACCACCATTTCACTGGATCCTCCGCCATCAAAGTTCATGGCCCGGTCCGCGCCAAGCTGGATCAGGTAACGCGCCAGTTCAGAAAGGGTCATCCCCGCACTGCGGCTGGACCGTCCGTCTGCCACCACAACAAGGATGGTCCCATCCTTCTTGATGCCAACCGCTGTTCGGGGTGCCCGTCCATCCGCGATATCAGATGGAATTTCTTCAAGACCTGCCGTCACATTCACAAGGCCGTCATAAACCAAAAGAGGCCCTGCCGTACCCACACTGGGCGCTTTATCAGCAAGGGGGCTGCCAAGGCTGGTCTTGATCTTGACCTTGTCCCCAACTGCAAGGGGCCGCAGGAAGTCCGCAGCCGTGCCGTGTCCGGAAAGAACGGTCATGTTCCAGCTCATAGGCATGCTGCCTGTTGTGCCGGTCTTTATGACGCGGCCGTTACGGACGGCTACTTCCACGCCTGCCGCGTTCGTATCTGTTGTATCATCATAGCCGTTATTATAAAAAATCAGGTCATTTTCAAGGCGCATGCGGTTCAGGCCCGTAATCTTCATTTCAGTTCCGTCGGGTCGGGTCACGGTGCCCGTGAAGGAAAGCCGCGGCAGGATGGCCGCCTTACCCTTTCCTTCAAGGACGAGGCCTGTGCGGGGCGTTTCTTCCATGCCAAGCCACTTGCCACGGATCTTAAGGTTTCCCACAACCCAGATATCGGAGTCAAAATAGGAAGCATTGACAAGGGCCTTGGCCCCAGAACGGCGGGAAATCATGGAAAGGGTTCCCTTTTGGATGGTGTGCCCATACCCTGGCACAAATTGGAGTTCATAAGCACTGTCAGGCGCAATCGTGAGAACGTAGGTGTCAACATTGCCCGCTCCCATGTCGACACGGCTTTTTCGGTAGGTCACCCCTTTGCCGAGGTTCTCTCCCGTTTTTTTGCGGGATCCCGCACTGCTGCTTTTGCTCTCTGTCGGAAAATCAATGACCAAGCGGCCTGGCTTCTTAAGGAAAAAGACCTTATAGTTTGGCACACTTTCCCGGAAGGTAACGACAAGACGGCTCTTTTTCCCCAAAGGCGACAGGACCGCATTTTTGACGCGCCGGTCCCGCACCTTTACGGACCGCGTCCGGTCCGTCTTGGCATCAAAGGTAAGGGTGAGTGTCCGGCCTTGGGCCCGTTCCTCATAGTGCATGGTTTCATCAATATCCATGACAAGCCGCGCCCGCGTATCCTTGACACCGCCCCGAAGGTCACTGATGGTTGCCGCCGCGGCCGAACCTGCTATCAGACTTGCCAGAAGCGCAATGGACAGGGTCCGCCCAATTTGTTTCATGTTCATGGTTCTTTTATTTCCTCTCATACAGATGAAAACGGGGCGCCGCACAGCAGCACCCCGTCTATGATGTTGTTGCTATTCCTGATGAAGCAGTCCGTCCATGATGACCGGATGGGAAAAGGCCTTGCCGGCTCCAATGGCCACACAGTCCAAAGGATCTTTGGCGACCTTTGTCCGAATGTGTGTATCAGATTGGATAACATCGGCCAGTCCCTCCAAAAGAGCGCCTCCACCAGTCAGGACAATGCCTTCACTGAGAATATCCGCCGCAAGCTCCGGCGGTGTTTTTTCGAAAACGGACCGGATACATGACAGGATCTGGGATACTGGTTCTCCCATGGCCCGCATTGTATCGCGGCTCGTCATGCGCAGTGCTGTCGGCAGGCCCGTAATCTGGTCACGGCCGCGGACGAGCATATCACCATGCATTCCCAGACGGCTCACACTGCCAATCTGGAGCTTGATTTCTTCGGCCACGTTGTCCGCGACCTGGATATTCAGATCCTTTTTGAGGTAGCGTACAATGGCCTCGTCAAATTTGCTGCCGCCGATGCGCAGCGCCTTGCTGGCAACAATACCGCCAAGGCTGATGACAGCCACATCCGTTGTTCCGCCGCCAATATCAACGACCATGCGTCCTTTGGCTTCCCGCACGTTGATACCGGCCCCAATAGCTGCTGCCAAGGGTTCCTCAATGAGAAAAGTCCTTGCCGCGCCGGCCTGGGCACAGGCCTCGATAACAGCCCGCTTTTCAACACTTGTCACACCCGTTGGAATGCAGACCATGAGACGGGGCTTAAAAAAGATGTTGCGTCCCACGACTCGTTCGAGGACAGTACCAAGCATACCGGCAGTCGCTTCATAATCGGCGACAACACCGCCCGCAAGAGGTTGGACCACGTCGATGCGGTCAGGCGTCTTCCCCATCATTTTCTTTGCCCGCCGACCGACAGCGACGACTTTTCCGTTTGTTTTATCGATAGCTACCATGGATGGCTCACGGTAAACAATGCCCCGTCCTGGCAGAAAAACAAGCAGGTTGCTTGTTCCCAGGTCCACGCCGACGTCGACATTGGTAAAGAGCCTTGACAGGAAGCCTTCTTCCAGCCGCTTCATATGCGCCTCAGCCTACGCGCTGGATGTCGGCCCCAAGGGCCATCATCTTCGTTACCAGATTCTCGTAGCCGCGGTCAATATGGTAGATATCGGTGATTTCCGTTGTGCCATCGGCCACAAGTCCCGCAAGGACCATGGCTGCCCCGGCCCGCAGGTCCGTCGCCCGGACCTGACAGCCATACAGCTTATCCACGCCTTCAATGAGAGCCACTCTGCCGCCGCTCGTCTTGATATTTGCCCCCATGCGCAGAAGCTCATCCACATGCATGAAACGGTTTTCAAAGACCGTTTCAAGAACCGAACTCTGCCCATCGGCAATGCACATCATGGCCATGACCTGGGCCTGCATATCAGTCGGGAACCCTGGATAAGGCAAGGTCTTGATCGTAATCGGCTTGAGTCTTCTCGGCCCCACGACGCGCACGTCATTGATGCCTTCTTCGACGGTACAGCCTGCCTCACGGAGTTTAGCAATGAGCGGTTTCATATGTTCGCACAGGACATTTTCCACTTTGATGTCCCCTTGGGTCATCGCACTGGCCACCATATAGGTTCCAGCTTCGATGCGGTCAGGGATGACAATATGCTCGCCGCCCTTCATGCTTTCCACGCCGTCGATATGGATGGCCGTCGTGCCTGCGCCGCGGACCTTTCCTCCCATCACATTGATGTAGTTGGCAAGATCAACGATTTCCGGTTCCTGGGCCGCATTTTCAATGATTGTCGTGCCTTTGGCCATGGAAGCCGCCATCATGAGGTTTTCCGTTGCCCCAACACTGGGAAAATCAAGGTAGATGGTCGTGCCCACAAGCCCGTTCGGGGCAGAAGCCTCAATACTGCCATGCCCCTGCTCAATCCGTGCTCCCAGCGCTTCAAAGCCCTTCAGATGGATATCAATGGGACGCGTCCCGATGGCGCAGCCTCCGGGCAGGGAAATCTTGGCTTTTCCTACACGGGCAAGCAGTGATCCCATGACAAGGAACGAAGCCCGCATGGTGCTCACAAGCTCGTAGGGAGCTTCATACCCCGTAACGACACGGCTGTCGATTTTCAGTGTATGCGGTTTGGATGCATCGACTTTAAGCCCCAGGCATTCCAGGACCTTGCAGATGGTCGATACATCTTCCAGTTCAGGCACTTCTGAAATGACGCTGCCTTCCGTCCCCAAGACAGAGGCGGCAATAATGGGCAGGACCGCATTCTTGGCCCCGCTCACGTGAACCGTTCCCGAAAGGCGGTGTCCGCCTTTGACTACCAATTTTTCCACTCTGATTCCCTCACTTCTTTGACTGGGGCCTTGACCCAGTACAAGGCTAAACTTCAATCAAAAACCACAGGCTCCTAATTGCGGACGCCCATGCGGTGCTTTCGTAATTTTTCCTGCGTGGCAAGCTCGTCTTCAAACTGCTCGCGCAGGGCTTCTTTCTCCTCTTCTACGCGTTCCTTGGTTTCCTTGAATCCATCGGGATCCCTTTTCTTGTAACTTTTTTCGGCCTTTGACCACGCCTTGCGGTCAGCATCGGCTTTTTTCATCCGCGCCCGGCTCTTGCGGCGTTTGATGAGCTCCCGAACCTGACGTTTGGAGAGTTTGGTCTGTGACAGGTACTGATAGCGGCGGATGAGATACAGGACAAGTATGGGTGGGAAAAGGGACACCGCAACAATCCAGAAATTTGGATGGTGCATTCTTGTCCTTTTCGCATCCCAATGGACAAACGCAGCAGAAACAATGAGGAACACGACTCCCAGAATGTGTCTCACGCCCAATGGCACCCCCTCAAATGACCATGGGTCTTGTTACGTCATCATGCGACGATTGATTTTCTCACTAATTTTAAATTATACCATACTATACGTCGCTTGCCTACTGTATGGCCCAAAGAAATAAGGCTCTTGGCACATAAAACGGGAACCAGGACCATGGCCCCAGTTCCCGCTGGAATCAAAATATGGAATGCATACGGATACGATCGGCTAGAATATTATAGTACGTTTCTTTTTCTCGGATGGTCTTTTTAAGGCGCGCCCGCTGCTCATCTGTATGGGTCTCCTCAAGACGTTCCTTCAGCTCGGCAATCTCGGCCTTTAGTTGACCCATCTTGCTTGCAGCCATCTTGCTGATAAAATCCATCGTGGCTGTCCCCCTCTCGCAAAACATGCTGCAGACAGTTGATTTTCATTAGGCTTCCCATTCATAGGGTGCGACATGCCCCATGAGGTTTGCCGTCTTGAGCCGTGCCTCGGCTCGGCGCAGCGTCTTTTCCGTGTGTTCAATATCGGTAAGGACGCCGGGACGGGATAGGCGCGCCGCGGCTTCGTCACGGACAGCCTCCCATTTTTTCACATCAATGTGTTCTGCAAGTTCTGCCTTGGGCGTGAGGATGATGACCTTGTTATCCTTGACTTCGGCGAACCCGCCTTCGACATATAATAGAATAACATGGTTGTTTCCATCCTGCAACTTAAGGGTTCCCTCACCGAGAACGGCAATGAGGGGTCCATGGTTTGCGAGAATCCCAATGCCGCCTGTGACCGTGTTAAGGAGCACATAGGCAATATCCTTTCGCTTCATGAGATACTGATCGGGCGTTAGGACCTCAAGGGTCATTAAACTTGCCATATCACTCGCCTCTCATCTTCCGGCCCTTTTCCATTGCCTCATCAATGGTTCCCACCATATAGAAAGCCGATTCGGGCAAGTCGTCATGCTTGCCTTCAAGGATTTCCTTAAAGCCCCGGATGGTTTCCTTAAGCGGTACATAACAGCCCGGCTGGCCTGTGAACTGTTCAGCGACATGGAAAGGCTGGCTCAGGAAGCGCTGAACCTTGCGGGCCCGGGAAACGATGATCTTATCGGCTTCGCCCAGTTCTTCCATGCCGAGAATGGCGATGATGTCCTGGAGCTCCTTATAACGCTGGAGGATTTCTTGGACGCCGCGGGCCACTTTATAGTGCTCCTCGCCGATAATGAGCGGGTCAAGGATCCGGCTTGTCGAGGCCAAGGGGTCTACGGCAGGATAAATGCCCAGTTCCACGATCTCACGCGAAAGGACGGTCGTCGCGTCAAGGTGGGAGAAGGTAGCTGCCGGTGCCGGGTCGGTGAGGTCATCGGCTGGGACATAAACAGCCTGAACAGAGGTGATGGAGCCATTTTTCGTCGATGTGATACGCTCTTCCAGAGCCCCCAATTCATTGGCAAGGGTCGGCTGATAACCAACAGCACTTGGCATGCGCCCCAAAAGGGCGGAAACTTCAGAACCGGCCTGGATGAAACGGAAGATATTATCAATGAAAAGCAGGACGTCCTGACTCATGGCGTCACGGAAGTATTCTGCCATGGTCAGTCCCGTCAGGCCAACGCGCATTCTGGCTCCTGGCGGTTCATTCATCTGACCGTAGACAAGGGCCGTCTTGTCGATGACGCCGGATTCCTTCATTTCACCCCACAGGTCATTGCCCTCGCGGGTCCGCTCCCCAACGCCGGAAAATACGGAATAGCCGCCATGGTTGGTGGCCACGTTATGGATCAGTTCCATGATTAGGACGGTCTTGCCGACACCAGCTCCGCCAAAAAGACCAATCTTTCCGCCCAAAGCATACGGTGCAATAAGGTCTACAACCTTGATGCCTGTTTCCATGATCTTCGTTTCCGTCGACTGTTCACTAAGGGCCGGTGCGGGCCGATGGATAGGCCAATATTCACTGGCGTCCACTGGAGTCGGGTCATCATCAACGGCCTCTCCCAGGACGTTGAAGACACGGCCCAAGCATCCTTTGCCGACAGGAACGGTGATGGGATGCCCCGTATCGAAGGCTTCCATCCCCCGCACAAGCCCGTCGGTAGAGCTCATGGCGACGCTGCGCACCGTATCGCTGCCGATATGCTGCACGACTTCCGTCGTCAGATGGATATGGATATCCTTGGTCGGATTCCCGTCAATTTCAATGGCATTGTAAATTGCTGGCAGGGATCCTTCGGGAAATTGAATGTCGACAACAGGTCCCATGACCTGCACAATCTTGCCGACATGACCTTCTTTTTTAGCAGTTAGCCGGGCAACGGCCTGGTCAACACGATTTGTTAACTTGATATCTGACACAGATGGGACCTCCTCTTATTTCAAGGCTTCCGCCCCGCCCACAATTTCATTGATTTCCGTCGTAATGGACGACTGCCGGACCTTCTGGTAATGCAGGCGCAGTTTTCCTAGAAGGGTATTGGCATTGTCCGTGGCGGTCGTCATGGCTGTCATACGAGCGGCGAGCTCGCTGGCCGAACTTTGGATGAGGGCCGTAAAGATCTGGCTCTTAATATAATAAGATGCCAGATAGGGAAGCATTTCTCCTGCTTCCGGTTCGTAGACAAGCGTCGAAAAATCCGTTGGGTCATCTTTTTCCCACACTTCCTGGGCTTGCCACTGCTCATCATCTTCAAAGTTCGTCTTCAGGGGCAGGATGGCGTCAGTGCGAGGAATCTGGACCATAGGGGACTTGAAGTAGGTAAAGATGAGGTCCACTTCGTCCACTTCGCGGTGCGTAAACATGCTGGCCGCATAATCGGCAATCTCCTCGGCGGCTTCATAGGTTGGCTTCTCGCTGAATCCTTCCCATTCCCGCACAACATTATAGCCGTGGTGCAGCAGTCCCAGACGGGCCTGCTTTCCCACAGCAATGAGAGGGGACTCTTCCTTTCCCCGAAGCTCAATGGCCGTATGCTTGACAATGTTGCTGTTATAGGAACCAGCAAGCCCCTTGTCGGAACCGATCACGATATAGGCCGTCCGGTACAGGGGCCGCCGTTCAAGGAGCGGGTTCTTTACGGGATCCAAATGGGCGAGAACGGATGGGTCACTGATGGCTTCCTGAAGGAGGCGCTGGAGCTTCCTTGCAAAGGGCAGGCTCGCCGTGGCCCGCTGCTGGGCCTGATGCATACGGGCCGACGCGACCATCTGCATGGCACCGGTAATTTTCCCAATGCTGCTGACGCTCTTCATGTGGGCCCTGATTCCACTGGTATTGGCCATGATCATTCACTCCCTATGGGGGCATCTTCCGGCGTGGGGATAAAGACCTTGTTATGGTCCGTAAGCGCATCATTCAAGGTTTCCTTGACCTCATCCGTCAGTTTCCCTGTACTCGAGATCTGTGCGAGGATGCCTTCGTAATGGGCCTTGATGTAGGTCAGCATCTCATGTTCATAACGAATGACATCGGTCACGGGGATATGGTCCATATAACCCTGTGTCACGGCATACAGTCCAACGACTTCTTCTGCCATGGTCAGAGGATGATACTGGGCTTGCTTCAGCATTTCTGTTACGCGGGCCCCGCGTTCAAGCTGCATCTTGGTTGCTTTATCAAGATCGGAACCAAACTGGGCAAAAGCGGCTAGTTCCCGGTACTGGGCCAGCGTAAGCCGCAGTGTTCCCGCAACGGACTTCATGGCCTTTGTCTGGGCCGCCCCACCGACACGAGAAACGGAAAGACCCGCGTTGATGGCCGGCCGCACACCGGAATTGAACAGATCCGTTTCCAAATAAATCTGTCCGTCTGTAATGGAAATGACGTTCGTCGGGATATAGCCGCTCACATCACCGGCTTGGGTTTCGATGATAGGAAGTGCCGTCATGCTCCCACCGCCATGGGCTTTGTTGCGGCGGCAAGCACGTTCGAGCAGTCTGGAATGGAGATAGAACACATCGCCCGGGTAAGCTTCCCGTCCAGGCGGACGGCGCAGGAGCAAGCTCATGGCGCGGTAAGCCACCGCGTGCTTGCTTAGGTCATCATAAACAATCAGGACATCTTTGCCCTGATCCATGAAGTACTCCCCTACAGCCGCTCCGGCATAAGGCGCCAGATACTGCAGCGGGGCCGTATCGGCAGCTGTCGCGGCAACAATGAGGGTATAGCTGGAAGCTCCATATTTTTCAAAAGCCGCCGACAAACGGGCCACACTGGAAGCTTTCTGCCCAATGGCCACATAAATGCAGATGACATCCTTACCCTTTTGATTGAGAATGGTATCAATGGCAATGGCCGTCTTTCCCGTTCCGCGGTCACCGATAATGAGTTCGCGCTGACCGCGGCCAATCGGAACAAGGGCATCCACTGCCTTAAGGCCCGTTTCCAGAGGCACATCAACGGGCTGTCGGGCTGCAATGCCCGGAGCCGGTGACTCGATGGGACGGTAAGCAGTGGCTTTGATGCTGCCCCGGCCGTCCAGGGGCAGGCCCAGGGGGCTGATGATCCGGCCCAGCATTTCCTCGCTTACGGGGATACTCATGATTTTCCCTGTGCGGCGTACCGTGTCCCCTTCCTTGACCTGACTGGCGCCGCCTAAAAGAACAATGCCCACCTCTTGTGGCCAAAGGTTCTGGACCATGCCGTAAATACCGTCATGGAGAGCAACTAGCTCACCGCTCATAGCACCGCCAAGACCCGTCGCTGTACAGATTCCATCGCCGACGGTCTTGACAATTCCGATTTCCTCAAGACCAACTTCATTATCAAAATGTTCAACGCCGGCTTTAAGCGCGTCTGTCAGATGGTCCGTACCGGAAAGGCCCTCTCCCCTCAGGTGGATGGTCTTCATGAGTTCATCCATCTTTTCGAGCTGACGCTTAATCGTAGCATCGAAGATATGGTCTTCATAGCGAACGGCAATGCCGCCTACGACAGAAGGATCCACCGTGCGGGACGCGATTTCAACAGTTTTTCCGAACTTTTCACTTAAAAGCTTGGTTACAAGGGCTTCTTCGTCCCCGACGAGCGGTTTTGCCGTCGTCACTTCAAGGGGAAGAACGGAGCCGGCAGGGAAAAGGGCCCTGTCATCGTCCGTTACATGGAGCCGCATGAAGACCTGCTTCCAAAAGCTTTCCTTATTTTGACTATCCATACGTTCTATTATCCTCCCAAAACGGCTGACTGCGGCAGCCGTGGAATCTCACATGCATCACTGAGGCCAATGGCACAAAAAAAGGCCATTATGACGACGAAAAGAAGCCCGCCACAATGGGGAGCTTCCTTTTTTTCAGCGGCTTTGGAGAGCCTCATCCGTCTTACGGGCCACAAGCGCCTGGTCTTCCTCACTGGTAAGTTTTGCCTGCAGGACGCGGCTGGCAATTTCCGTACTGAGGGCAATAACCTGTTCACGCACATCAAGAAGGGCCTTTTTCTTTTCAGCTTCCACCCGTTCGCGGCCGCTTTCAAGCAGGGCATCCCGTTCCTTTTGTGCCTGGGCCAAGGCTTCGTCATGAAGCTTCTGGGCATCGGCGTTGGCCTTAGCGATGATATCGCTGGCTTCCTTGCGGGCCGTCTTCAGCTGATTGGCATACTCAAGCTTTAGGGCTTCCGCTTCCTTACGGGCGTGTTCGGCCGAATCAAAGTCCTTGACAATGCGGTTGCGGCGATCATCCATGGCCTTTAACAGCGGCTTGTAAGCGAATTTTGCCAAGATCCAGAGCAGGATGATGAAGTTTACGATCTGGGCAATTATCGTGTAGTTCACACTGACCATTCAAAGCACATCCTTTCTCGGAAACTGAGACCTCATTTCGTTACAAAGGGATTGGCAAAGATGAGGACAATAGCGATAACGGAGGCAATGATAGGAATGGATTCGACAAGACCGATGCCAATCAGCATATTGGTCTGGAAGCTGCCGGCCTGTTCAGGCTGGCGGGCCATGCATTCGAGGGCCTTCGTGGCGACACTGGAGTCTCCGCGAGTGGCGGCAAAGGAAGCACCGACACCAATGAGGGCAGCCCCTAAAATGGAAGCGACAATGATAATGGTATTCGAATCAAGCATTTTAATCGTCCTTTCGTTTCGTGAAGAAATTTACTCGTGGGCCTGTTTGAAAATAGGCGCCAAGGCAATGATGGTCAGCATGGTAAAGATGAAGGCCTGCAAGAAGCCGATGATCAAGCTGAAGCCGATCCACAAATTCGGGATGATAAACGGAACCAGCTGATACAAAACGGCAAGCAGGATTTCACCGGCAAGGATATTGCCAAAAAGACGCAGGGCCATGGTCAGTGGCTTTGCGAGCTCTTCCAACAGATTGAGCGGCAGCATAAGAGCAAAAGGAGAAATGAGGTGCTTGAAGTATTTCGGTCCCTGCTTGATGCAGCCAAAGATATAGGTTGCCACAGCAACCATGATGGATAGACCCAGCGCTACGTTGATATCATTCGTAGGTGACGAAAAATGGAAGGCTATGGAAGGCATCAGTCCAATTTCGTTAGCCACAAAGATAAACAGGAACAGGGTAATGACAAAGGGAGTCGCCATCCGGCGTCCTTCAATGCCAAGGTTAGCGTCCATGAGTTTATCGAGCCACTCAATGAACATTTCAACGAGGTTCTGGATTCCGTGGGGAATCCGCTCCACGTGGCGGGTAGCCGCAAAGACAATCGCTGCCACAATCAGCATGGTGAGCCATGACATGTACATGGTCTGCATGTTGATGACAACACCGGGCAGGATTTCGGTTGGTCCGTAATGGATGATTTCCGTACCCGCAGCTTCTGCTACGCCCATGTTATCACTTCCTTAATCAGTATGGGATTTCCCGATGCCCTTTCGGGCCATCTGGATGAGAAGAAGTCCATAAAAAAGCAAATAGGAAAAAAGCACCCTGTGCCCGCCCCAATTCAGCTTGAGGCCAATCAGGACAAAGACCAGGACAGCACCAAGCCGCACAAACATCATACGGTGCATGGAAATCGCTGCCTGCTGGGGAGCTTTTTTCATGCCGCTGTAAAGGCCATAAAGGAACAAGGCCGAATCACACCAGCCAGCCAGGCATCCCAAAAGCCAGCCGCCAGGCTGGGGTGAAAACATGAAGGCAAGGCCGCCTACCAAAGGAATCGCCAAGGCCTGAAGGGTAGCAAGGCGAAGAATATCACGCCGAAGGGAGGGCGGCAAGGGATGTGGCATGGTTTTTTCCCTTATTTTTCACTTTCAAATTCGCTCATACGCCCTGTTTGATAACCGTAGGCTTCCAGGAGATAGCTTACAATGCGTTCCGAAGCTTTGCCATCCCCATAGGGATTGACGGCTTCAGCCATACTGCGATAATAGGCTTCATCGCTCAAAAGACGCATGGTCGCAGCGTATACATCTTCCTTACCCGTCCCGATGAGTTTCACCGTCCCTGCCGTAACCGCTTCAGGACGCTCCGTCGTATTGCGCAGGACGAGGACCGGTTTACCAAGAGCCGGAGCTTCTTCCTGGATTCCGCCCGAATCCGTGAGAACGATATCAACGCGGGCCATGAGGTTGGCAAACGGTTCATAATCCATAGGTTCAATGAGGTGGACGCGGTCCATCTTACCAAGGACCTGTTCCGCCACTTCCCGAACCTTGGGGTTCTTGTGCATGGGGAAAATGGCTTCCGCTTCCGGATAGTCACGGAGGACTTCCTTCAGGGCCTGATAGACGTGCCGCATCGGCGCTCCTAAGTTTTCCCGGCGATGAGTCGTCATGAGAATCAGTTTATGATTGCTCCGGATGGCCGCTTCCAGCTTCTGGTTGTGGAAATCAAAGGCATTCTTTACGGTTTTTTTAAGGGCATCAATGACCGTGTTTCCCGTTACATAAATGGACTCTTCGGCGACATTTTCCTTCAGCAGGTTCCGCTTGGCGTTGCCCGTCGGTGCAAAATGAAAGTCAGCAAGGGCACCGGTAAGCTTGCGGTTCATTTCTTCCGGATAGGGAGAATACTTGTTTCCCGTACGAAGGCCGGCTTCCACGTGCCCAACACGGATCTGACGATAAAAAGCAGCCAAAGCGCCCACAAAAGTGGTCGTCGTATCGCCATGGACAAGGACAAGGTCGGGCTGGGCCTTTTCAAGAACATCCCTGAGGCCCATGAGGGCACGGGTCGTGACGTCATAAAGGGTCTGTCCAGCTGTCATGATGTTAAGGTCATAATCCGGCTTGATGTCAAAAAGGGTCATGACCTGGTCCAGCATTTCCCTGTGCTGGGCCGTCACAGCGACAATCGGTTCGATGGTGTCCGGATGTTTCCTCATTTCGAGAATAAGCGGGCACATCTTGATGGCCTCCGGCCTCGTTCCAAAGATTGTCATGACTTTAAGTTTTTCCATAGTTACGCCCCTATTCTAGCGATCCTTCAGGATGCCAATTTTCTTGGCACCAATGAAGATGATCGTAATGAGTACGCCCAGAAGGACCAGGGCATAAACCCCATCCACTTCTGTAAGCAGTACGGCGGCAAGGCAGAGCCCTGCACTGATGAGATACATGAAAATAACAGCCTGACGCTGACTAAAGCCCATAGCAAGGAGCCGATGGTGGATGTGACCCTTGTCAGGCTGAAAAATCGGCCGGCCATTTTTATAGCGACGCAAAATGGCAAAGGCCGTATCCATAATGGGAAGCCCTAAGGCAATGGCGGGAACCAAAAGAGCAATGGTCGCTGCACTCTTGACAGCGCCAAAGATCGAGATGGCCGCCAACATGTAGCCCAAGAACAAGCTTCCCGTATCTCCCATGAATATGGTAGCAGGATTGAAATTGTAACGGATGAACCCAATAATGGCACCGGCAAGGGAAGCCGTCATGGTGGCGACAGGATACATGCCCTGCTGGAGCGCAACCATGATGACCGTCACGGAGGCAATGGCCGAAACACCAGCTGCAAGGCCGTCAAGGCCATCAATGAGATTCACGACATTGGTCAAGCTGACAATCCAAAAAACCGTAAAGGGAACGGAAAGATAATCCAGATAAAAATAACCGCCCCAAGGGTTATTGAGCCACTCGATGCGGACGCCAAAAATGACGGGAATCAGAGCTGCTGCAATCTGTCCCATGAGTTTGACCTTGGCCGACAGCTGGATCATATCGTCGACCATGCCCACGGCTGCAATTGTGGCACCGCCCAAGAGGATCCCGATGACATCCGTTGTCAGTTCGAGTGTTGTAAGGGCCGCCGTCATAAAGCCAATAAAAATGGCAAGACCGCCCATGCGCGGCATGATGCGGTGATGAACCTTTCTGGCATTCGGCCGATCCACAGCACCGAGATGAAATGCCAGTTTTTTGACAGCCGGTGTCAAAATCCAGCTGATAACAAGAGAGAGGCCCAACGCCACAAGATATGGTTTCACAAAAATCCCCTTCTGCGGAAGCTTCCGCCTTTGAGTCTATGTATGGCTGAAAAATGGGAAGCATCACTTCTTCCCGTTGGTACATACAAGGTATATTATAGTACATCGCCAGAAAATCTACAATGATTCTTACAGTCCTTCCAACGATTTGCCCCTTCCTTTCTGTTCTGTTTCCGGACGGGAAAAGAGGATAAGTCCCCCTTTTTGTTGATAGCCCGTATCCCAAAGTTCCTTAAGGGAGAGCCAGCGCCATGAGCCATAGGTCGTAACTTTCACCATGACCTCATCTAAGAAAGTCTCGTAGCCCGTAAGCAGGAACCAGTGCCAAACAAGATCCCGAAAACTGGGTACGCGATGCTTGAGGTTAAGGTACGGAAGGGGCCAGCCGGCATCAATCTGGCGTTTTACAAGGTCGGCCGCAGATTCATAGGAATGATCCCCTGACCACCCCGTTAGCACAAGATCATTGACGCCGCGGTCACGCAGGTAGTTCGTAAAGCCCTCCGTATAGATGGAAAGCTTATCGATGCCCGTAATGCGGGGCTTTAGGTAGGGTTTCATGGTCATGCCCAATTCCAGGTAGGCCGCTTTGCTCATTTTTTTCTGGGCCTGGGGCGCTGCATCAGGAAGATCTTTATAAAGGGAAAAATAAAGACTGCAGTCCGTGGCTGTAACGGCGGCACAGCCGCCCTTTTTCATCCACCAGTCATGGGTAAACCATTCCTGGCTGCCTCCAAAAGCACCTTCTATGGAAAAATATGGAAGTTCACATTTCATGGGTCCACCTTCTCACAAAAAGTTAGGTATAGATAATCTCTAGCGTGTCCCTAGTGTATCACATTTTGGTAGGAGAAGAAATATGGAATGGATAAACCAAAAGCAGGACGCCTGCACCAGCCGGGAAAAGGACGAAACAAGTCAGTCCGGACCGAAGGCACAGGGCAGCGTTCCAAAAGATGGCTGGGAACGAGGGGTTCCCCTCTTTTTCTTTCCATGATCCCATCTTGGCTGCAAGATGGCCTTAGCCTGGAAACGCCATCACAAGATGGGATGTAATCTTTGCATCAGGTGATCCTCGTTTTCCATAAGGCACAGCGTGACAGCAAAACGGAGCCGTTTTTTCCCTCATTGAAAAGCAAGGGAAGACCGCAGGCGCCGTCTTCCCATCAGCTTCACAAAAGAAAATCAGCTCCCCTGCCCTAACCTTTCGGTGGAAACAGGAGAGCTTTTTTATCTTTCTACCTTCCGAAATGAAATACGACGCCAACCACGGCGGCTGCAGCAAGCCAGGCTACAGGATGAACCTTCTTGAACTTTGTCGTAAGGATGAGCAGTATGGCTGCCAATAAGAGACGGTTCCCAATGAGAGACGAAAAGAAGTTTCCCGTTTCTTTCCAGGCAGCGGCGTCAATCAGGGTTACTTTTGCTACAAGCAGTCCTGCTGCCGCAATCAGGCCGCAGGAAGCAGCCCTGAGACCGTACATACCGGACTTGACATAATGGTTCTGGCCAAATTTTTTGAGCACGCTATAAACCGCAATCACAACGATGACAGACGGTGTCACAAGTCCAATGGTTGCAGCCAGCATTCCCGTCAGCCCATCGATATGAAATCCCACATAGGTGGCTGTATTGACGCCAATGGGCCCTGGCGTCGATTCTGAAACGGCTATCATGTTGAGCAGATCCATCTGCGTAAACCAGTGGGTCTTATCAGCCAATTTCGTCAGAAAAGGGATGGTCGCCATACCGCCGCCTATCGCGAAAAGACCAATCTTGAAATACTCTATGAACAGGGCTAAGAGAAGCATCATGCGTCGCCATCCTTTCTTTTTGCCGCAATTCCGACAAGGCCGGCGGCCACGACAAGATAGGCGGGGGAAATATCCGTGATCACGTTAATGACAAGGACGAGAAGAAAAAGGGCCGCAGTCAGTTTGTCCACGACAGCCTTTGCAAAAAGTTTCCTTACGGCCTGAAAAATCAGGATACATACGCCGACGCGAATTCCCGCAAAGGCATCGGCCACAGCAGGGATATGTGCAAAATTTGACAAAAAGGCCGCTATGGTCGTAATGATGACCATGGACGGAAAAATAACACCAAGCGTGGCCGCCAGTGCACCGGCAACGCCTCGCAGCTTCATGCCAATAAAGGTTGCCGTATTGACAGCAATGACACCAGGCGTGCACTGTCCAACGGCATAATAGTCGGCCAGTTCTTCATCCGTTGCCCAGTGATATCTGTTCACAACTTCTGCCTGCAGGATGGGCAGCATTGCGTAGCCACCGCCAAAAGTGACCGCACCCATGCGGGCAAATACGCTGAATAATTGCCAAAGTGAGGCCATAGGATCAACTCCTTTCATATTTCACAAGTGTAGCACATCGCCATCTTAAATGCTACTTGCCAGCAAAGATGATAAGAGCGTAATTGAGGAAAAACCAGAGTGACAGGAAAAGCAGGAAAAGGGCACAGCCCCTTTTCCTGCTTTTCCACGTCTCATAGACGCCTCACCGCTTTTTATTGCTGCCCTTTTATCCACCAACGAGCAAAGCAGGCTGCAAGTCTCCTTGTTCATGATTCCAGACGCCCTTTACGCATGATACTTTCTTTCAATATAGCGCAGACGGAGCGTCAAAAAAAGGGCCGAAAAGAAGATTCCTGAAATCAAGCCCATCCAGTAGCCATCAGCTTCTTTATGAAATCCATAGTCCATCACAAGCCCAATGGGAAGAGCAAGGACCCAGTAAGCGGCAAGGGACGAATAGAAGGTTGCCTTGACATCTTTATAACCGCGTAAAATGCCTTGGATAGGCGCCGCCGTGCTGTCACAGAGCTGAAAAGCAATGGCAAAGCCAAGAAAATGCTCAATCGGCGCCACAAGGCTCGGATCCTGGGTATAGAGCCGAGCAATGAGTGTCCGTCCGACAAGCAGGAAAACAGCAAAGGAAAGCCCGACCATGACATTGCCGACACGTCCTGTCCTGCCATACAGCCGCGCCGCGGCATAATCCTTGGCTCCGACAAAAGCTCCTATGATAATGGTTAGAGAGAGGGAAAAACTAAGGGGCACCATGTAGAGCAGGTTTGTAAAGCTCATGGCGGCTTGGTTTGCCGCAACGGTCACCGTACCAAATCTTGATACGAAAAGACATTCCACGCCAAAGATGCTCGTTTCAAGGAAGATTGCGACACCCATGGGAATCCCTACACGCAGGTGCTCCCGCAGGTGACTGAAGGAAAAGCCCGTGCGGTCAAAGACGTGGAAGTCACGGAAGACGCCCAAATGGGTAACCAAATAAGCAAAGGACAGAAAGAGCAGCCAGCAGGTAATAGCGGTTCCCACACCTGCTCCAGCGCCGCCCATACGGGGCAATCCCAGCTTTCCGAAGATAAAAAGATAGTTCATAAAGCAATTGACCGGCATGGTGAGAAGAAAAAGCCGCATTGTCAGCTGCGTATACCCCATGGTATCAACAAAAGAACGCAGGATACTGGCTCCAAATAAAGGAACAATGCCCATAGCCACGTAGCTTAGGTAGTTATGGCTTACAATCTTGACCGTGCTTTCAAGTTCCATCAAGGACAGGACTTTGTCAAGCTGCAGGATACCCACGCTGATGATGCTCACGCTGAGGATCATGGCAAGCATCAGCCCGCTGAAGACCGCACCGGAAATCTTTTCGTAGGCTTTTGCGCCGCGGTAGTTGGCGACAATTGGGGTCAAGGCCTGAAGGATGCCATTGAGTCCTGTAAAAATGGGCATCCAGATATTGGCTCCGATGGCAACTCCGGCAAGTTCAACAGTGCCCGCGTGACCGCTCATGATTGTATCGGCGAGGTTCATTCCCGTGATGGCAAGCTGAGTAATCAGGATTGGCACCATCACTTCCAGGATTTTTTTCATCCGTCTTCCAAAGGACGGGGTCACGTTTTCTTGCATCAACATACACTCCTTACAAATAAGCCAAGGGAGGAACCGGCAGCGGGTGGTCCCGCCACTTGGCTCCTCCCAATTGATAACAGACTGCGGAAGAAAAGGCCTTAAAGGGAAGGCATATACTTAAGATGCCGCTCCGCATAGTTGTACATTACGTAATTTGCCAGGGCGTCCTTTTCCTCCCGATCCGGTGTGGGTTCGTCCAACGTGGAAACAAAGGACAAGTCGGCGGAATAGTAATAGGCTTTGCCGCCAAAATAGCCCAAGGCATAGGGATGTTCCGTAGGCTGCAGGAGATTTCTCCCCATAAATTCTTCCGGTACGGGGACGCCCATGAGCGCAAGGAGCGTCGGAGCCAGGTCTTCCTGGCTGCCATAATCCGTACTTTCAAGATTTTTCAACGGTTCCAGATTCTTACTCACAAAGATAAGTGGAATCGGCGCCACGCTCTCCTTATCCTGCGGCTTTTGGACAAGGGTTTTGTATTCCCCACCCGAATGGGGATTATGGTCGCTTGTAATCACAAAGAGGGTCCGATCATCCATGAGGCCTTCCTTTTCCGCTTCCTCAAAGAAATGCTTCACTGTCTGGTCCACCCAATACACACCGCACACAGTTACCGTTCCTTGGGTTCGCACGGACTCAGGCATGTTTTCGTAGGTAATCCCGTAATACGGATACGGTTGGTGCATATCAAGGGTCTTTGTGACAACAAGGAATGACTGGCTGCGGCCTTTCTTTAAAAAGTGCAGCAGGTTATCATACATGACATCGTTATGGAACCCCCAGCCACTGGCCCCAGAGTAGCCTTCTTTGGCAATGTCTTCCTTGGCAAAATAGTGTGCCATGCCGAACTGTTCCGGATACTCGCGGTACTCATTGTTGTAGTAGCGGCTTGACGCGCTGAAGAATGTTCCCGGAATCCCTGCTTTTTCAAGGGAACGGAACAGTGACGGCTGAAGGGTCCCCGGCAGGTCACCATCATAGATGAGCTGGCTGCGGAAGGTCGCATTAAGGCCCTGTGTCGTCGGAACAGCCGATGAGTAGTAGTGGTCAAGATGCGGGTACGTTTCGACGAGCGAGTCTAGGTAAGGCGTCGTTTCCTTGGGAATCGAGGGATTATAGTAATGGAGATAATCCCGATGGACGGACTCAAAGATGATCATGATGATTCGGTCATAAGCAGGTTTATCACGAACAACGACTGGCTTTTTGGGCAGGATGCCCAGCCGTTTCAAGATGGCCTTGTCCTTATCGGTCAGTTCCCGTTTCTTATATTCACCGGGGTCATGAACAACTTTATCGGTCTTAAAAAGGGCTTTTTGGAAAAAGTTTACGTTCACGGGGTATGCCACGGCATCCCGTGTCGTTTTACGGTTCTTTTCCAAATCCACTTCAAGGTCAAGGCCCGGCACAAGATCAAGTCCATGATAGACGCCTTCACGGCACAAAAGATAGGTCAGGTTAAGGCCCAAGGCAAAGACAGCAACACACAGGAGCGACCAAGGCAGGTTGGGTTTGCGCCGCTTTTGGCGATCGACTCGGAAAAGAGCAGCAAGCATGATAAGAAGCAAGGCGCCAAGGGCCAGCTTCCAAGGAGCCGTGGTTGACAGGATGCCCATGGCCGCATAATAATTGAGGTTCTCAAAAAGAACACTCTCTATATGCATGCTTGTATTCCAGAAGTAGACGGCATCACCCAACATGATAAAGACCGTCACAAAATAAATAAGGAAATAAAACGCCTTCATTCCCCGATTGGGGTAATGGTGATAGATCATGGCCGTTACCAAAAGGACAACGATATTGTTAAAAAGACCGGCAAGGATTGAAAGAACTGTCATAAATCCCCAGTCAAGCTCGACATAGGTCACCATGAAGAAGGCGTCCAAAAGATACAGCACGCCGATGACCACGACGGGGAAATAGCGCCGGACACGGTCCTTGATCCGGTGTTTCTTGAGATAAAGGAGCGCTCCCGTCCCAAGAAGCAGCAGATCCCGCAGGAAGTGATTCAAGGTGCGGTACCAGCATTCAGCCAAAGGAAAAGGCGAAATGGCTTTCAGATCATTCCAGCATAAAAAGTACTCCAGGCCCAAGATAAGAAGAGCCGAAAGAATGAGCGCAAGCTTCTTTTTCACAATGCCTCCCTAGGAAATGAAATTAAGTGGTGTAGGTAGGAGGGAAATGGAAAGGGGCGACGTTGCCACACTGTCCCCATCCAGTTCAGCAGCAAAGTTCTTCACATTGCAGCGGATCTGGACCTCCTGGGCCTTGCAGATTTCAACCGATTTATCCAAGGAGAGCATATCGGCCGCAATAAGCGCCGTGTAGCGCAGGAAGTCGACACAACGGTCCTTTTTGAATAAGATGACGTAGAGCGCGGGATTGGATAAGGAGCCTCCGTTGACAAGGGAGAACCGTCCTGCATAGTAACGGCTCTTGGTCACGATAACGGAACTGGCCGCCCGCCATACGCCATCCCCGTCAATCATAACCTCAAATTTATACTTCCAAGGATGCAGCAGCATTTCATTTCCTGCCACAAGGCCGCTCTGCCGCACATAGGCAAGAGTTGAAAGGAACTTTTTTTCTTTGGGCGTTACCATATCGACGACGAGGGAATCCACACCAATGCCGGCCACGGTCAGAAAAATCCGGTCATTGGCCTTTCCCAGCCAGACTGGAGCCGTTAGGCCCTTTTCAACGCGCATGAGCCAGCTCGTGGCATCGGTTTTCTGGGCCAGTTCCTTGGCAACAAGGTTCACCGTGCCAGCAGGGTAAATACTCACATACGGCATATAGTCCCGTTCAACAAGCACTTCTGAAATGGCGCGCAGCGTACCATCGCCGCCAGCAATGATGATCCAATCGACTTGTTCATCGCAGGCCTTGCGTGCCACGATTTGGGCATCGTTGAAGGTATTGATGCGGTAATAGGAAAAAGCAGCCGGTCCGTACATCGCGATAAACTCGTCGGCAAGGCGCTCCACGCTGCGGTGCAGGGCGGCAAAGAAAGTCTGCTTGCCTGCATTGTGGTTATGAACGAGATATACTTTTTTGAATGTCTTGATATCAACTTTTTTTCGAAGCATCATGAACCCACCCTTTTTGGTGAGACGGAAGCCGTGGGAGCCGCCGTCTTATGAATAGATCCATTTTTTTCTGGATAGATAGTTCCAAATGGTCACAAGTGCCGATGCAAGGATCTTGCTCGGCATAACACTGCCGCCTAAGGCACCGACAAAAAGACGCATCAATAAAAGGTTCAGCAAAAGTCCCAGTGTCGATACAACAAGGACCAGGGAAAACTCCTTCTTTCTGCTGTAGCGGACGCCACTGTCAAAAACAAAGCAATTGGTCGCAATATAGTGGCAGACCGTGGAGCAAAGATAAGCAAGGCCTGTTGACAAAAGATAATTGAGAGCGAGGCGCACGGCAAATAAATACACCAAAGCCCATTCAAAAAGGGCCGCCGTCCCGCCAATCACAAGATAGCACAGGATTCGTACCCTTTCATTTTCTGATTTATGCAATGCCATCGCTTAGTGCCCCATGAGCTGATAAAGCAGCAGGAGGATGACGCCAGGAATTCCAAAGAATCCTGCCACCAAAGCGGAAACAGCACCGATTTCAAGATGCAGGCCGGCAATTCCCCCTACCAGATTGAAAAGCCAAAGAAGGACCATGCCAACAATCCCGTTCCACAAAAGCTTGAGAGAAAGGGAAAAGATATTGACGACGATCAGAAGGATAACAAGGGCCGCAAGGCCAAACACCCAAACTTCCATAACTACGTACCGCCTTTCTTCACATCCTAAAGGGCAATCAAAGTTCCCGACGGTTTTCCAGGGCCTTGTAAAGCGTCAATTCATCGGCATATTCAAGGTCCCCACCCATGGGAAGGCCGTGGGCAATGCGGCTTACCTTGATGCCTAAGGGACGGATGAGGCTCGCCAGATAGGCTGCCGTCGCCTCCCCCTCCACATCAGAATTGGTTGCAAGGATCACTTCGTGAACTGAACCGTCCTGCAAACGGCGCATGAGTTCGCGGATCTTCAGCTGGTCAGGGCCCACACCATCAAGGGGAGACAGAACGCCATGAAGGACGTGGTAAACACCTTCAAAACCCTTTGTCCGTTCCATGGCCGCTACATCCTGCGGTTCTTCAACGACACAGATGAGCCCATGGTCCCGCTTTTCATCCTCACATATTTCACACCGCGTTCCTTCACAAAGATTGAAACAGGACGCACAGAGATGGACCTGATCCTTGACAGCAACCAGCGCCGCTGCCAGGGCTTCCACATCGCTTCGCTTCATATCAAGGACGTGATAGGAAAGACGCAGCGCTGATTTGGAGCCAATACCCGGCAGTTTGCGCAGTTGCTCATGAAGCCGGGCCAAAGGTTTGATCATGCGCATAGCGTTCTCAATACATCCCCGGCAGCTTCATGCCGCCCGTTACTTTGCCCATTTCCTTTTCCGTCATTTCATCAACCTTTTTCATCGCTTCGTTGACTGCTGTCACAATAAGATCCTGGAGCATTTCTACATCATCTGGATCGACAGCTTCAGGTGAAATGGCAAGGCTTACGACATTCTTGCTGCCGTTTACAACAACCTTGACTGCCTCACCGCCTGCCGTGGCTTCCACGGTACGTTCCTTGAGTTCATCCTGGAGTTTGAGCATCTCACTTTGCATCTTCTGGACTTTTTTCAGCATGCCCTGCATCCCGTTCATTCCCATTCCGCCTTTAAACATTGTTCATTCCTCCTATTGATTTGAATCATCTTTTACAAGGTTTCCGCCAAAGACCATCATGGCCCGTTTGACGGTTTCAGGAAGTTCGTCATCTTCTTTGGAAAGGGGCGCTTCCTGGGGCGGCGCAGATGGCGCCGCCTTATGTTGGGGGCTAAAGGCCGCGCGGGGCGCAGCCTTCCTTGCCGCTTCCATTTGTTTTTCGCTGGCCTGTTCGACTGCAAATTCAAAATTCTGCCCGGTCCCTGCCTTTAAGATGGCAAGGACTTCGTCCCTTAGGTCATTGCGCTCGAGGCGGTCCTTGGCCACCTGCGTTGCCGTCCCCACCGTGAGCCTTTTGCCATCAAAATCAAGGGGAGAAGCCACCCGCGCATAGGCAAAAAAGCCCATCTTATGACGCTGTTTAAGGCCTTGCAGGACACCATTCCATAGGCGCTGGGCCCCTGCAAGGTCAGACGGCTGTCGGGGGCCGTCCGTTTTTTCTCCAAGGCAGGGAGATGAAGAGGCGTCCCCGGCTTCCATTTTCTGTTGCGCCGGCTGCGGTACAGCGGACGCCTTCTTTTCAAAAGAAGGTGCCTGCCTTCTTTTGAACGAAGTGGCAGCGGGCTCTTTCGCAGGGGAAAAAGAAGCTTCTGCTGGAGTTAAGGAAGGCGTGTCCGGCACGGTTTCCTTCGGGTAAACAATAGCCGCTTCCCGCGTTTCGGTTCCTTTTTTCCTTGCCGGCTCAAATGCAGCGGATACGGCCGGAGCGCCGCCTTCCATAAGGCGAGTGACTTCCCCTTCGAGGGTCTCAATACGGGACAGGAGTGCCGCGGGACTATCCCCTTCGCCGCGGCAGAGGTCATAAAGACAAATCTCCGCGACAATCTTTGACCGCAAGGAACGCTTTGCATCAAGGGATGCTTCATGGATGCGCTCTGTGGCTGCAAGGATGCGGCTGCGCGTAAAAAGCGGTTCCACGGTTTTGAGGTTTTCCGCCGTATCGGTCAAGTAAATCTCTTGATACGCCGGGTCCGCCTGATAAAGGAGCAGGGCCCGCATATATTCGAGAAGCTCTGTCAGGACCTGGGTCACGTCTTTTCCATCGTCCATGAGCTGATTAAGAAGATTCAAGGCAGCAGGCAGGTCGCGGCGGCCAATATTCTCTACCAGGGCCCGCATCGTATCCCGTCCGGCAATACCGAGGACCTGCCGCACCGTTTCAGCCGTCACGGGGTCAGCCATAATGCTGCACTGATCCAGAAGACCAACGGCATCGCGCATTCCCCCGTCGGCCTGAATGGCCATGAGGCGCAGGGCATCCGGTTCCGCATTGATTTTACTGCCTTCTGCCACTTTTTTCAGGTGGGCGGCAATATCGTCTACCGTAACGCGGCGAAAATCAAAACGCTGGCACCGGGAATGGATGGTTGTCGGGATCTTGTGCGGCTCCGTTGTTGCAAGGATAAAGACAACATGCTCTGGCGGCTCTTCAAGAGTCTTTAGCAGGGCATTGAAGGCATCCATCGTAATCATATGCACTTCGTCAATTATATAGACCTTGTAACGGCTGGAAACAGGGGCAAAATGGACTTGTTCCCGCAGCTTCCGGATCTCATCGATTCCGCGGTTGCTGGCCGCGTCGATTTCAATGACATCAGCACTGGTGCCTTCCGTAATTTCCCGGCAGTGATCACAAGCGTTGCAAGGATGGGGCGTTGGCCCCTTCTCACAGTTCAGGGCCTTGGCAAGGATCCGCGCCGTACTTGTCTTGCCTGTACCGCGGGGTCCTGTAAACAGGTAAGCATGGGAAATGCGCCCCGACTCAAGAGCATTCGTGAGCGCTTTCCTGATGTGTTCCTGCCCCACGAGGCCATCAAAATCCTGGGGTCTCCAAGTACGATATAATGCGACGTAAGACATGGAATCCATCCTTTCTCTCTGTTGTACCATGGTATTATACCTTGTTTCCATAAAAAAATTCAACTTATTTCTTGACAATGGCATGAATATCCTTTATACTAAAACACGCAGTCATTTTTAAAGACTGCATACAATTGAAAAGCTCCACCTGAGCATTTCAACCTGGAGAGTTGTCCGAGTGGTTGAAGGAGCACGCCTGGAAAGCGTGTATACGGGATAACCGTATCGAGGGTTCGAATCCCTCACTCTCCGCCATTTAAGAATCCGCCGCAGCATGCGGCTTTTCTTTTAAGTACGTCTTTATTTTTTGGATGGACCATAGGGATAGGTCCTGCGCAATGGAGTCCTGTGAACCTTGTCAGGTCCGGAAGGAAGCAGCAATAAGCAGATCGCTTCGTGTGCCGCAGGAGTGCCTGTTCCTGTGGCCCATCGAGAAAATAAGGACAAGAAAGCCCGGAGGGAAACAGAAAAGTTTCCCTCCGGGCTTTTTGTGCTGTGGAAAAACGGCGGTTCGGCTGTCCATTCGGTACAGGGCCAGATTGCCGTCCTGAGCTTGCGGCTCGGGCTGTCGAGCATAAGACATAAAAATGGCTATGAGGCTGCAATGTAAAACACGAAGGGCGGCAGCAAGATTAAATCGGCGACGCGTGAGTTTCCTTACGGCCAGTGGCCGGAATATTGAGGAGATTGAGGCCCGTGGGTGACAAAGCAGACAGTTCCAATTGGGCCGAAGATTGCAAAAAACTTCCGCGCTCCCCTAACGTGAGACGGCCCATCATACGATAGCATGAGCTCCTTGCCTCAGATCAATTTTTCCTAAAGCAAAGAGCTCACATTTTACATCAAATCAGCCCGATTTTTGGGCTGGCCTCAATATTTAGCAATGACCTTCCCCGGATTGAGGACATCCAAGGGATCCAAGGCCTTCTTGATGGACGTCATCATGAACATCTGTCCTGGGTCCGTCAGACGCTCGAGCTGGCCCACTTTCTTTGCTCCGATTCCATGTTCACCGGAAAGAAGGCCGCCTTGGGCATAGACATAGGCATAGGCCTTTTCATGGAAGGAAGAAAGACTTTCTTCCCAAACCTCATCGCTGAGCTCCCCTTTTAGGATATTGAAGTGGAGATTTCCATCTCCTGCATGAGCTAGGGTAAAGATGCGGAAAGGATACATTTTGGCAAGTTCCGACAGATCCATGATGGCATCTGAAATCTTATCCAAGGGGAAGACAAAATCGTCACTGGTACTGACACGGCTTAGGATTCTCGTCGCTTCAAGACAGTTTTTGCGAATCGTCCACACCCGATCATCAGCAAGGGAAACTTCAATGGCCCCATGCTGCCGGGACAGTTCATCAACTTTGATCAGCTTTTTATCCATTTCCTCTTCGTCAAAGGTCTCCAAGGTTAGGATAACGTAGCAGCCATCCTCATAGTGGCTGAGATGAATCTTTGAGTAGTCACTGGAAGCCCTGACGAATCCTTGATCCATGAATTCCACACTCGTCGGGTCAAGACCCGCCTTAAGAAGAAGGGGAACAATGCTCGTGGCTTTCCTCGGGTCCGTAAAGATAAGCAGCACATCGGACCGATACGGCGCAATGGGAAGGAGCTTCAGCGCCGCCTTGGTAATGATGCCAAGAGTCCCTTCACTGCCAATGACCAGCTGATCAAGACAAAAACCGGTCGTATTCTTCTTCGTCCGGGCCCCCAGATTTGCAATCTCTCCAGTTGGCAGGACGACTTCAATGGAGTGGACCTGGCTGCGCGTCGTACCATAGCGCACGGCTTTGTCGCCGCCGGCGTTTGTCGCAAGGTTGCCTCCAATCAGACAACTATCGGCACTGCATGGGTCCCCAGCATAAAAAAGGCCTTCTTTTTTGGCCGCCTCCTGCACGTCAAGGGTCCGTGCGCCTGCCTCGGCAACGATATACATGCCGTCCCTATTGACTTCGAGGATGCGGTTCATCCGTTCCATCAAAAGGACAATGCCCCCACAAACAGCAATGGCCCCATCAGAGACGCTCGTCCCGCCAGATCGGGGCGTTACGGGAAAATGGTGCTTATTGGCAAGTTTCATGACGGCGGCCACTTCTTCCGTGCTTTGGGGCATCACGACAGCTTCAGGTGTATGGAAAAAGCGTGGATCCGTCTCTTGATCCGTTTGATAAGTTTCAAGGGCCTCCGGCGTCGTCAGGACATATTTTTCGCCTACAATGGCTTTTAATTCCTCGATGACCGCTTCTGTTATCTTTTCATACTGCTGCATCCTGCTTTCCTACCTTTCTTCCATAAAAAACATAGGTCCGCCCTTTTCTTAGGGAAAAAGCAGCGGACCCCGTACGAAACGCTTGCAGGCTTGTGCCCACTTTCCTAAAAATGATTGTTTTCGTAATGTTTGATGGTATATGTGTACGTATATTTCCTAGGAACACGCGTCGATAAAAGGCACATGAGCTCATAAGGAATGGTCCCCACCCACTTGGCCATCTGGTCAAGGGAAACGCCGCCCGGCCCAAAGATGACCGCTTCATCCCCTTTATGGACACCCGGCACATTTGTCACGTCAACCATGAACTGGTCCATGCAGACGCGTCCCACAACAGGGGCCTTATAACCGCGAATCGTGATATAGCCGCGGTTTGACAGGGCGCGGGAATAACCATCGGCATAGCCCAGAGGAATCGTAGCCACCTTCATAGGCGCTTTCGTCTCGTAAGTGCAGCCATAACCGATCTTCTCGCCGGCTGGGACATCCTTCACAAAGACAACTTCTGCCTTGAGACTGAGGGCTGGTTTTAGGTCAAGACAGCGCTCCACATCGTCCGATGGCCACAGCCCATAAAGGGTAATGCCCTGACGGACCATGTCACATTCCGTATGCTTCATTTCTGTGATGCCAGCGCTGTTATCGATGTGAACCAAAGGAATCTGGATGCCCCGGTCCTTGATGGCTCGGTCAGCTTCCATGAATTTCCGATACTGGTTTTCAGCAAAACTTTTATCCATTTCATCGGCGCTGGCAAAATGGGAAAACATGCCTTCAAGCTCCACATGGGGCAGCTTGCTGATGGCTTCTGCGAGATTGGCCGCCTCTTCAGGACGGCAGCCGATCCGGTTCATCCCCGTATCGACGGCCAGATGGACTTTGGCTACCTTGTTTTCCTGCAGGGCTGCTGCCGAAAGCTCCTGGGCCACAGCAAGATCATAGACCGTTTGGGTGATGTTATAATCCACAAGGGCCTTTTCATGTTCTTCCGTCATGGTTCCCAAAATGAGAATTGGTGCCATGATGCCAGCTTCCCGAAGCTCCAGGGCTTCCTGTGTCATGGACACCGCCAGATAATTGACGCCTGCCGCCAGGGCTGCCGTTGCAACAGGCACGGCTCCGTGACCATAGGCATCAGCTTTGACAACCGCGCAGATTTTTGTCCCCGGTTTGAGGGCTTTGCGCGTGACCTGTACGTTATGGGCAATAGCCGACAGATCGACTTCGGCCCAAACATTTCTCGCTCTCATAAAACGCCACCGTTTCCTTAAAATTTACGGGAGTTGCTCCCTGGCCCTTTTAGAAAAGGGCCATACGACTTTATCATACTCTTTCCCATTTTATTTGGCAACGAAAATTCCAAGGGGGAGCCTTGCTTTTCTCAGGTCCATTCAAGATGACTTTGTAACAGATTGTACAAGATATCCTTTTCCTACGTAATTTCTTCCCTTTCTCCTTGACGGACATTCCCATGCATGCTAAAATTTTTCCAAATTCATAGCAAAACGCGATGAAAGGAAGAGTACTTTTTATTGTCTGGCACCAGAGAACTCCCGCTCCGGTGAAAGGGAGTGCAGATAAGGAAAGGAAGATGGTCCTGGAGCTGATTGGCTGAAATCACAGTAGGCCGTACGGGTGTGCCCGTTACTGCACTGGGGAATCCGGCTTTGGCCGCGTTCCTAAGAGACCTTGCCCAACGGCAAGGTAAAGCTGGGTGGTACCACGATGCTTTCGTCCCTGCAGGGAGGAAGGCTTTTTTTTATTGTAGGAAAGGAGTTTTTTGCCATGCCCATTAAAATTGACGGCGGCCTGTCCGCTGTAAACCGTCTTCGCGAAGAAGGAATCGTCACCATTGGAAAAGACCGCGCCATGACGCAGGATATCCGTCCCCTAAAAATCCTTATCCTTAACCTCATGCCCCTAAAAAAACCGACGGAACTGCAGCTCCTGCGCCTACTGGGCAACTCCCCCATCCAAATCGAAATTGATTTCTGCCGTCCTGTATCCCGCGTCAGCACGCACACGGATAATTCCTATTTGGACCGGGTCTATCTTGAATGGAATGACATCAAGGACCGTTATTACGATGGGTTCATCATTACAGGTGCGCCTGTCGAAAAGATTGACTTTGAAGATGTCGAGTACTGGCCTGAACTTGTCCAGTACTTTGAATGGGCCCGGAGCCACGTCTTTTCCGTTCTCCACTATTGTTGGGGCGCCCAAGCTGGGTTATACTATTACTACAACATACCAAAAATCATGCTCCCCAAAAAGCTTTACGGCATCTATCCCTATGGACTTACGACGAACTTCCATCCGCTCCTGCGAGGCTTTGATGACCGCTACTTCATTCCCCAATCGCGCTATACCCGTGTCGATGACAATAAGATCGATGCTGACCGGCGCCTTGAAGTGTTGAGCCGCAGTGCCGAAAATGGCATCAACATCTGCAGCACGAGCGATATGCGCCACATCTTTGTCATGGGCCATTTCGAATATGACCGTAATTCCCTGCAGGATGAATTCATCCGTGACAAAAACAAGGACCTTAACCCGGAGCAGCCGAAATTCTACTATCCCGACAATGACAGCAGTGAGCAGCCCTGCTTCAAGTGGTGCAGCTACGCCCACTTGTTTTACACCAATTGGGTCAATATGGTCTATCAGGAAACACCCTATGACCTGCTGCAGCTGACCCGGAAAGAATAGGAATCCCACCATGGAGCTTGCAACGGATGAAGAAAAGATGTATATGGAAGAAGCCCTGAAGGAAGCGGCCCTTGCCGCTCTTGAAGGGGAAATTCCCGTAGGAGCGATCCTCGTCCAGGATGGACGCGTCCTTGCACGAAACCATAACCGGCGGGAAAGCGCACATGATGCCACGGCCCATGCGGAAATCCTCGTCATCCGGGAAGCCTGTAAAAAGCTCCAGCGCTGGCGCTTGGCGGACACTACCCTTTATGTGACCTTGGAGCCCTGCCCCATGTGTGCCGGGGCCATCTATAATGCCCGCATCGGACGCGTTGTCTTTGGGGCGAGCGACAGTGCAGCCGGGGCCTGCGGAAGCCTCTTCCAGATTCCCCTCCACCCGGGCCTCCATGCAGATACCATCATCAAGGCCGGTATCGAACAAGAACGCTGTAAAAAAATTTTGCAAGAATTTTTTACACGGCGCCGTTAATATGATATAATGGTTCAGTCTGCGGATGGGTGTCCGAGTGGTCGAAGGTGCTTGACTCGAAATCAAGTATACCGCAAGGTATCGTGGGTTCGAATCCCACCCCATCCGCCATTATTATAAATCACATCAACCCCCACCATGGGTCACGCCATGGTGGGGGTTTCTTATTGGGTAAAAAAGTCCAGAAGCCTGCCTCCTGCTGATTCAAAATACCGTCCATGCCAGTTGTCCCTATTCCTCCTGGTTTTTGTCGCGCTCTTTAAAAACAGTAAATAAGGCTTTTGCACTGGCTGAAATATAGGCATCCTTACGAAGTACAAGTTCAAGCGTGGAAACAAGGCCCTTTTCCGCAATCACCCGACGCGTCAGATGGGGATAGCCGCGAAGGGCCTCCAAGGGTGTCACGCTGATTCCCAGTCCATAATCAGCCATCATAAGGCAAGTACGAAGGTCGTCTGCAACACCAACAATTTGCGGCTGCCTTCCAGCGTGAGAAAAAAGATCACGGATCCTTGCTTCCCAGCGTTTATAAAGGATCAGAGGACACGCTGCAAGGTCTTTCACGGCGAGCTTCCTATGCGAAGGAATCTCACTGAAAAACGCTCGTTTGCCGGAAGCCATCATCGGATCCTGGCGAAGGGGAAGACGCTCAACATGCTTGAAGGTTTCCGGAGTCCGAACAAAAGCAGCTTCCAGCTCATTTCGAGCCAGTTTTTCTTCCAGTTCAAGCGTGTTGCCTTCTACGATTCGCAGACGGACAAGGGGATATTGCCTGTGAAAAGCATCAAGCCCTTCATAGACTTCCTTCACGTGGGCGGAAGAGATACAACCAAGATGCACGGTCCCAGTTCCACCTCGGCCCATATCGCGGATTTCTTCCAAGGCTTGCCGTTCAATATCCGTCATTTCCAGTGCATACTGGTAGAACCGGCGTCCGGCCGGTGTCAGCGTGATCTGGCGCGCACCGCGTATAAACAGCTCCGTTCCTACCTCTTCTTCCAGCAGCTTGATTTGGGTAGACAGGGGTGGCTGAGAAAGATTCAGTTTCCTGGCTGCTGCTGAAATCGTACCTTCTTCAACGACAGCGATGTAATAGCGCAGTTGATATATATTCATATCATATACCTCATTATGAAACAAATATTATTCATATAGTTAATTCTATGATACGCTATGCTGCAGAAAAAGAAAAGCGCCAAAATCCCGTAAACGGTACCTAGATACCCCTAAGGGGACGAAAGCAGCCTAAAGGAGGAAGCGTAAAATGGATGGAATCAAAAAGTGTTGGAAGCTTTTCTGGGTATTTGCCCAAATCGGGATCACCACATTCGGCGGCGGTTATGCCATGCTGTCGATTCTGCAGCGGGAAGTGGTGGAAAAGCGCCACTGGGCAACGGAAGAGGAACTCATGGATGACTATGCCATTGGGCAGTGTACGCCCGGCGTCATTGCCATCAATACGGCTACCTTTATTGGCTACAAGCTGTACGGGATCATAGGCGGCATCATTGCCACACTGGGAGTTATCTTTCCTTCCCTTTTGATTATTACGTCCATTGCCGCCTTTCTTTTGAATTTTACTGACCTAGCCATGGTAAAACATGCCTTTGACGGGATCCGCGCCTGCGTCACCGTCCTGATTTTTGATGCGGTCATCAAATTGGGGAAAAAAGCCCTCATTGACAAGACCCGCTGGCTGTTATTTTTCATTGTCCTTGTCTTATCTCTTTTGACAAGCATCCCAACTGTCATGCTGATTGTTCTTTCCGGCATAGCAGGCTGCCTCTTTTCCTCAAAGTCTGCCTCTATTAAGACAAGAAGCAAGGAACAAGATCCACAAGACCACGCTGAAAACTACGCAAAGGAGGACGAATCATGGAAACACTGATTCTTTACGGCCAGCTATTTTGGCAATTTTTCAAAACCGGCTTATTTGCCGTTGGCGGCGGGCTTGCGACACTGCCTTTTCTTCAGGAGATGAGCCGTCTGACCCATTGGTTTACTACGACCGACATTGCCGATATGGTTGCCGTCTCTGAGTCGACGCCGGGGCCCCTGGGCGTCAACATGGCGACCTATGTCGGCTTCAAAACGGCGGGATTTGCAGGCGGTGCCATCGCCACCTTAGGACTCATTGCCCCGTCCATCATCATCATCCTCATCATTGCACGGATGCTCCGTAGATTTCAATCCTCAATCATCGTCAGGAAGATCTTTTCCGGCCTCCGCCCTGCGTCAGCGGCCCTCATCATGGCTGCAGGCCTGAGTGTCGCACAGATTGCCCTCTTCCAGGTAAATACCTGGAAAGTTACGGGAAATCTGGCCGACCTCTTTAAAGTTAAAATGATAATACTGACAGCCTTCATCTGGTTTTGCTATCGCAAGTGGCAGCTCCATCCCATCATCTACATTGCCTTTTCTGCTGCCGTCGGCATCCTTTTGGAACACTAAAAAATGGCCTCGAACCTAGCGGATTCGAGGCCATTTTGCACTTTTAGAAAGATCATCTATTCGGAGCTAAATAAAGCCCTGCAACTAGCTTCCAGCTAGAAACGCGTCTTAAGGAAATGCCGAACTTTAAGAAGCTCCTCGTTTCAAAGGCTGCCTTACGTCCGATCAAGGATCCTGCCATCGGTCGAAATCGTTACGACAGACCAAGGAATCATCTTGCCGCTATCCTTAAGGGCTTTGACGGCAGCATGTTCCAGACCGCCGCAGCACGGGACTTCCATGCGGACCACGGTCACACTCTTGATATCGTTTGAAGCAAAAATCGCGCCTAATTTTTCCGAATAGTCGACGGCATCGAGCTTCGGGCAGCCTACGAGAGTGATATGTCCTTTGATGAAATCTTCGTGGAAATTTGCATACGCATAAGCTGAACAGTCAGCCGCAATGAGGAGCTTTGCCCCATCAAAAAACGGTGCCTGGATAGGAACGAGTTTGATTTGAACAGGCCACTGGCGCAGCTGACTTACAGGAGCTTCTGCCGGTGCAGCAGGCGCAGCTGCTTTTTTCGCCTGATCCATTATCTTCATACGGGATCCTGGGCAGCCGCCTTGAGGCGCCATCATGCGTACGCGGGAGCCAGGGCAGCCCCCCTGGGGCGGAATCGTTTTTCCTTCAGCCCGCATCTTTGCTTCAACAGCTTCCCTGTCATACGGCAGGGCTTCCCGTTCTTCAAAAGTAATGGCATCGGTCGGGCAGTGCGGCAGGCAGTCACCAAGGCCATCGCAATAATCGTCGCGCAGCAGTTTTGCCTTGCCATTGACCATGCCAATGGCCCCTTCATGGCATGCCTTTGCGCAAAGGCCGCAGCCATTGCATTTATTCTCGTCAATCTTGATAATTCTCCGTTTCATTTGTGTTGCCTCCCCTGTATGTAAAAGATTTATGGTTTTACTTGCTTTTTCGATGGTGTCATTATACGATAGGGTTACAATTAATTATGTTGTTTCAACAACAAAAGGGGAGAAACCATGGATTTTGCATTTTTAGCGAAAACACCCTTTTTCCGTACCTTACGTACGGAGGAAATCAAATCTACCCTCACCTGTTTGGGCGCCGTGACCCGCCAATTTGAAAAAGGCAGCTACATTCACCGTGCCGGTGACAAGGTCCACACGGTCAGCCTTATTCTCAAAGGCCGCGTCAACATCGTGTACGATGACATCTGGGGAAACCGGACCATCTTAGGACAGGCCCACAGCGGAGAAATCTTTGCCGAAGCCTACGCCTGCATGGATGATGAGCCGCTCCTTATCAGCGTGGAGGTAGCAGAAGATACGGAAATCCTCATGATGGATATGCACAAGGTTCTGACCATCTGTCCCTCAAACTGCAGTCATCATCATAAACTCGTAGAAAACCTCCTGACCATCTTGGCCCGCAAGAATCTGGGCCTATCACGGCGTATGGTCTATACGGCATCAAAGTCAATTCGCGGCCGGGTCCTGTCCTATCTGTCCTTTCTCGCTGACAAGCAGGGAAAAAGAAAAATTTCCATTCCCTTCGACCGTCAGGAAATGGCAGATTACCTCGGTGTCGATCGGTCTGCGCTCTCAGCGGAACTGAGCCGGATGCAGAAAGACGGTCTCATTTCCTATAAAAAAAATATCTTTGTTCTTTTTACAGACGAGCTGTAAAAAACAAAAAAGATGGCCTTTTCATAAAAAAATCATGGGCGGCCATCTTTTTTACCAGCATCTTTCCAAAGTCCTTGGGCGTTTCAGGAAAGCACTCCTGTATCAGCATCGCAATATGTGATTCTTCTATGATTTGATTGGTTCCACACTCACAACAACAATCTCAGGCGGCACACCAAGCCGCATGGGAATGACAGACAGCCCATGACCAGTCGACACCGTCGCCAACAGATTGCCAAAAGCCTGCGTACCATGATCTTGGACAAATAGACGCTGTGTAATCAGATTAAGGGGGATGAACTGTCCCCCATGGGTATGGCCGGCAAAATAAAGGTCATACCCTTTTTGCGAAGCGTCAAGCACGTGGTATGGCTCATGCTCGGCAAAAATATAGAGATCACTGCCTTGGGCCTGGGGAATCTTATAGCCCCGCTTTCCAAAGCGTTCATCATCAAGACCCGTAAGCCATACGGCCCGGCTCACAGGGATCGATTCATTGATGACAAAACGAATACCCATCCGTTCCAAATAAGCCCGTTCCTGCTCCCCTGTACCTGCCATAAGGTCATGATTGCCCAGGACAGAATAGACACCCATAGGAGCGTGAAGGCTGCGCAGGGCGTCCATGCTGCCCTCGCGCATGACAAAGGAAAGGCTGCGGTCCACAAGGTCACCGCCAAAAATCACAAGATCTGGGGCTTCCGCATTGATACGGCTCACGAGCTTCTGACCATACCGGCTGCCCCAAAGGGTTCCAAAATGCAGGTCCGAAGCAAAGACAATGCGCATGGACCGCGACAAAGGTTTAGACGTGCGAAGGGTAATCCGCCGTACATGGGGATGAAGGGCCTGGTAAACGCCAAGACCGGTCCCTAAAAAAGCGATGAAAAAAATGGTAATCGCCGCGTTGGGCGCAAGGTTCGGAGATTGGGAAAAACGGCCAAGGAGCCAAAAAACACCAAAAAAAATAGATAAGAGCACAGAATAAAAGATAAAGCCCATCCATACCCCACCGCTCCAGCTAAAATAACGGATCAGCGTGACAGGAAGCGATTCCGTAAAAATATTTCCAATGGCAAAAATCAGCGGCATGAACAAAAAAGGCAGGAGCGTCCAGGAGGAGCGAAGCAGGGAGAAGCCAGTTCGGTACATCCCCCAGCAAAAGGTCGATCCTACAAGGCCCAAAGCCGTCACAATAACAAAAAACATATTGATACTCACTTCCACCACCCCTTACAAAGGAGCCGCGGTCATCCTTAAAGCAGCATCTTGCCCAACCAGAAAGCGGCACCGGCAGCAAACATACCGAGCATGTTCTGCAGGAAGATATAAAGGAATCCCATAATATGCTCTCCATGCAGGAAAAAATGCATTCCTTCCTTGATAAATGAGGAAAAAGCCGTAAAGCCCCCGATAAACCCCCAATAAAAGAGGTTGATCCAACGAGGATGCGGCAATTTCACATATAATACGGCCACAAAAAAACCAACCAAAATACAGCCAAGCGTATTGACAGCAATCATGTGCCAGGGAAAATCTGTCCCCCCCACACCTTTGAGGCTTCCGGCAACAAGATAACGCCCCACGGAGCCCAAGGCACCTCCAAGCGCCACATAAAGCAGCATGTGCAATTCTTCTGTAATTGTCATGATTCCCCCTCAATTCAGCAAAACAACATTCCCAGTTCCTGAGTAAACTACCACTACAAGAATTAGTATTTTTTTATTTTCTTACGCTATTTTTGTATACTTTTTACCGTTGAAAAAAGGCGCTTGCTAAAGAAGCGTCTCTCTATCCCGAATAGCTACTCTTATGGTAGATGATGAAGATATTATCTGTCAATCATTTATTTTGCAAGATGATTCATTTTTTTAAAATATCATTTTTTTGAGGTGAATTTAGCTTTACAAATTCTTTACGCAAAGTGAAAACAGGGAAGAGTTGCCTTCCCTCTTCTTCCCCGCTATAATAAATTGTATGAAAAGAGATAAACGCACAACCACACCTAACGAACATATTGAAATCACGATAACGGGGCTGGGAAGTTCCGGCGAAGGGGTCGGTAAAGTGAAAGGATTTACCTATTTTATCCCCGGGGCCCTTCCTGGTGAACGAGTAACGGCCGCAGTCACAGCCAAAAAGAAAAACTACGGCCTGGGACGCTTGGAAAAGATCCTGGTTCCCAGTCCGGACCGAATCACACCGCCCTGCCCTGTCTATGAAGCCTGCGGCGGCTGCCAGATCCAGCATCTAGCCTATGAGGCGCAGCTTGTTCAAAAGCGTCAGACCGTCATCGATGCCTTGGAACGCATTGGTCATTTTTCGGGCATCAACGTGAATCCCACTTTGGGAGCCGATGATCCGTGGCATTATCGCAACAAGATGCAGGTCCCTGTGGCAGAGGGAAAAAAACACAGCCTGTCCATTGGCTGCTTTGCCCAGGGCACGCACCGCGTCATCGACGTAAAGCGCTGCCTCATCCAGCATGATACAAATAACGAACTTACGTCCGTCGTCCGTGCCTGGATGGAACGCTATCATATCCCGGCGTTAAAAGAAGACGCCCGCACAGGTATGGTGCGCCATATCATGGGCCGCGTCGGCGTCCAGACCGGAGAGGTCATGGCCGTTCTTGTCACCAATACGGACCGTGTCCCCCATCTCAAGGAACTGACCCATATGCTGAAAGAAGCCATTCCCGGCTTTGTGACCTTGGTACAGAACGTCAATACCCGCCACACAAACGTCATTATGGGTCCCCACAATAAGGTAATCTATGGGCCCGGTGTCATCCATGACCGCTTGGGCGACCTGACCTTTGTCATTTCCCCCCATTCCTTCTTCCAAGTCAATACGCTGCAGGCGCAGCGCCTTTACGAAACCGCTCTTTCCTATGCCGCCTTGGAAGGAAAGGAAAATGTCATTGACCTCTACTGCGGAACCGGCACGATTACCCTTTTTCTCGCCCAAAAGGCGCGGCACGCCTTGGGAATCGAGATTGTCGCACCAGCGATTGCTGACGCCAGAAAAAATGCCCGGGACAATCACATCAAAAACAGTGAATTCATCTGTGCTGATGCGGCTAAAGAACTGCCTCTTCTGGTCAAGGACGGAATCCGCCCCGACGTCGTTGTCCTTGATCCGCCAAGAGCCGGATGTGAACGGCCCGTCCTTGATGCCATCCTTGCCGTGCGTCCCAAACGCGTCGTCTACGTCTCCTGCGGACCGGCTTCCCTGGCCCGCGATGCCGCCCTCCTTTGTGAAGGCGGCTATAAGATTCGTCAAGTCCAGCCCGTTGATATGTTCCCTCACACAAGCCATGTGGAGTCAGTGGTCCTCATGACGAGGACGCAGTAAAGAAGAAAACTGACAATAGTTGCTGTGCTGCGTTAGTGCGTAAAAGGCGGCTATCCCAACCGAATAAAAAAGAGGGTCATCATCCAATCCCGTCTTGTCGCATGGATGGTGACCCTCTTTTTAATAAACAAATAGCTTTATCGTGCTGGGAAGAGGCAGTGAATCGCCCCTAGAAAAAGGTTCCTGACAGTTACCAATCATCCGGGCAATCTAGGAACCTTAGGATAGCCAAATGAGATTCACGAGGCACCTAGCCTCTTAAAACAAAAAAGCCCCCTCCAACAAAATCTCCATTCAGTTCACAAGATGAGCCCAATGGAGGTTTTGCGCCTTTTTACATCACCGTTTTTTTCAGATAGATCATTTAGATTGGATTCATTAAGTAAACCAGCAGTATCCATTCCCTTCTTATCTGTGGAGGACCTATTTCGCTTCATGGTGTCGCCTTGCTTTTTCTTTATTTTTCCATTTAAGCTCGATGAGCTTCATCATATCGCATGTATGCAATCTCCAGGAAATCCGGCTTGACCGTATACTGCAATCGGGTCATTTCTTTGGCCGTCATCGGCTATCTTTTCTAAAGCCAGTCCGTAAGCATTTCAATTGTGCCCTACGAGAAATGCCGGATTAGAACCAGCTGCTCGTCCCTCAACCAATCAATATGATCGGTAAATGTCACAACCCGTTGCCCATTTTCCACATTAAATAAGACCGCTTGACATCCTTTTCCCGTCAGTTCAAATTTAGAATTGGCGCTGTGGGGCATTACTGGCAAGGACGAGTCCCACCACCTTCTCTGCCCCGCCTTCTTTAAGGAGGCGGGCCGCTTCTTCAAGGGATGCGCCCGTCGTTGCAATATCATCGATGACAATGACCGTCCCATCAAGCTTCACCGGATGGAGGGCAAAGGAACCCCATAGATTTTCCCGTCGTTCCGCACGGCTGAGCCCATACTGCGGTTTTGTCGTCCTCTGCCGCCAAAGGGCCTGCGTCAGGATCATCGCATGTTTTTTCAGGTAAGGTCCAAAAATAACGGGCGGGATTTCATACCCCCGCGTCTTTCGGCGTTTGGGGTCTGTCGGAAGGGCTACGACAAAAGGATTTCCTGTAAATAAAGGCTCAAGATCTGCCTCGTGGTGCAGGACTTCCTCGCCCATGCGGTCCAGATAGTCCCAGCGCTTTTCATATTTGAGACCATGAAGGGCCCGTTTGATCCCCCCTTCATAGCGATACAGACGGTAAACGGCGTCAAGGTGAGGCACCGTTTCTTTTTCAAGTTCCAAATAACCTGGTGCATAGGTGCTGCGGCGGCAGGCCTCACATAAAAGGCCCGTACCTTCCACTTCTTCATGACAAGCAGGACAGTAATGGGGATAAAAAATAGCAAGAATGAGTTCTTTCAGTACTTGCCACATAGCCTTCCTTTCAAAAAAAGAGCGGGGACAAAGTGTGCCCCCACCTATGAAAAAGTGCCGCCCGCAGGCAGCACTTTTTCTTTTTAGTAGCCAATAAAGACGTCAGTCTTGATGTTTTCCTTCTTGATGCCAAGGCCTTCGAGACGTTCCGTAAAGGCATTATTCATCCCCGGGGAACCAGCGATAAGGTATTCGGCAGCATTTTGCACGTCTTTAGCATAGGTGTCCGTATCCTTCATAAAGATTTCCCGGTCCGAAATGAGCCGTACTTCCACACCAGGAACCGCTTCAAGTTCTTTCCAGAAGTCCTTGTAGCAGAATTCGCCGCGGTCATCGGAATAAAGAACCGTAATGGCGTGACCGTCTGCAGGATGATCCTTGTAATCCCGCAAAAGGGCACGGATGGGCGTAATGCCAATGCCGCCGGCCACGATAAGGGTCTTTTTAAAGCCTTCCGCATCCAGGGCGAAGGTCCCCAAGGGGCGCGCCACACCAATTTTATCGCCTGGTTTGATCTTATGGAGCAGAACTTCCTTGAAACTTGTGTGCTTGTCGGCAATACGGGTCGTAAACATAAGGTATCCGTCAGCCATGGTTGACGCAATGGTAAAAACGCGTGTGTTGCGGTCCTCAGCATCAAGTTCAAAGCCGTTTATCTGCCAGGCAACATGCTGGCCGGCTTTCCACGTAAATCCTTCAGGGATGGTCATGATAAAGCTGTAGGAATCACTGGTTTCTTGTACGATCTTGGTCAGGGTTGCTTCTAAAAATTCCATAGTACACCTCCACGTATTGAAAAACTGATATGATTTATTACAGGCTGCTTACTCTATCTTATTCGCTGTAAAAGGCGGGATTCCTCTTTTTAATAATTATTTTCCATTATGAAATTTTTAAATTGATTGTTCCATGTCAATCAATACCAAGTTCCCCATGCAGCCGTTCGGCAAGAAGGGAATAGCGCTTGCGCGTCCGGTCGTTCGTGACGGCCATCTGCATCGCTTTCTTGCTGCCGGCAAGATAAACCTGTTTTTTGGCCCTTGTAATGGCCGTATAAAAAAGGTTCCGTTGGAGCATGATATAGTGTCCAGGCACTAGGGGCATGATGACAACAGCGTATTCACTGCCTTGGGCCTTATGGACGCTCATTGCATAAGCAAGGCGCAGGTCGTCCACTTCGCCGCCTTCATAGGTCACGTCTCCCCCTTCGGGACGGTCCGGGAAGGATACAAAGACCGTCTTGCCGCGAATGAGGTCAATTTGTCCGATGTCCCCATTAAAGACGGTCTTTTCATAGTTGTTGCGGATCTGCATGACCTTGTCCCCTTCACGATAGACCGTGTTCCCCGCCTTATGTTCTGCTTTATCGGGACTTGGCGGATTGACGCGGGCCTGGAGCAGGCGATTAAGGTTTTCTACACCGCAGGGATTGCGATGCATGGGAGAAAGGACCTGTACGTTCTGCCAGGAAAGGCTCCTAACCATACGGGCATACGTATCAACGACGTAACGCACGGTCTCTTCTTCGTTCATGAACTGGCGGAACGTAAAATCCGTTTCTCCATCAGTAAGTGGCATAAGGCCTTGGTTGATTCGGTGGGCATTTCGCACAATGGGGCTTAGTTGGGCCTGCCGAAAAACATTTTCGAGCCGTACGACAGGCATGGTGCCGCTGCGGATAATATCCTTGAGGACACTGCCCGGACCTACGGACGGCAGCTGGTCAACGTCGCCAACAAGGACCAGGCGGCAGCCAATGGGCAAGGCCCGTAGGAGATGGTACATGAGGACAATATCCATCATGGACGCTTCATCGACGATGACGGCATCCGCTTCAAGGGGCGTATCCTCGTTGCGCCCCCACAGGGCCTCGTCGCCATTTGGCGTATATTCGAGCATGCGGTGAACCGTCAGGGCCGGCTCGCCTGCTGATTCAGCAAGACGTTTGGCTGCCCGTCCTGTCGGTGCCGAAAGAAGGATCTTGCAGCCCGCTTCCTTAAGAACGGACAGGATGCCCTTGATGACGGTCGTTTTCCCTGTGCCCGGTCCGCCCGTAAGGACAAAGACGCCGTGATCAACGCTCGTCTTGATGGCTTCTATCTGTTCCGGTGCCAGCGTCAGGTTCTCATCTTTTTCCCACGCTTCGATGATCTTTTGGTAGTCCACCTGCCACAGTTGGTTCACACGGTCACGCAGGACCATGAGGCGTTTAGCAACGCCCACTTCAGCCTGGTAGAGATATTCTGCGTACACGCAGGTTTCCCCGCCCACGTCTTCCGTGCGCAGCCTATTTTCATCAATAAGATGCTGGAAAACCGTCCGCACGTCGACAGGATCCACAGAAAGAAGGGACGCCGCGCTTTTTACAAGCCATTCATCAGGGACACAGGTATGCCCTTGGGTCCCGCTCTGCATGAGGGCAAACCGGATACCTGCCTGGATGCGCTCCTGACCGCTAAGGTCCACGCCTAGGCTGACGGCAAGCCGGTCCGCCGTTTTGAAACCGATCCCCTCTACCTCTTCGGCAAGACAATAAGGGTTATTGGCAATCCGCGTAAGTGCCGTTGACCCATACAAGGCTTGGATGCGGGGCGCGTAATTGCCGCTGATGCCATGACTTTCAAGGAAAAAGACCAGTTCCCGCGTATCCGTCATCTCACTATAGGAACTGATGATATCCTCGGCCTTTTTCCTGCCAATACCGGGCACTTCCCTCAGTCGTTCGGGATGTTCATCAATGATGCGGAACGTATCCTCCCCAAAACAATCGACAATGCGCTGCGCCATGGCAGGTCCTACGCCCTTGATGGCCCCACTGCCAAGCATCTTGACGATGGCGGTTTCTCCTGTAGGCTTGAGGGCTTCCCATGTGCGGCAGTCAAATTGGCGGCCAAAACGGGGATGTTCAGTCCATGACCCCGTGAGGCGCACTTTTTCGCCGGCAAAAGGAGCCATGCCTTTATAGACAACAGACACTGCACCAAGGTCTTGATTTTCCCCTCGAAAGACGCAAAATGTCCCTTGATCGGATTGAAAGACAATATTTTGGATGGTGACTTCAAGGGTCTGTTCTTCTGCCATGGTCGCTGCTCCTTTTTTGCATCGCTTCAACAATGATTCGCTCTATTATAGCATAGAATAGAGGAGGATTGGTGATTTAGCATAAGGTCAGAGCCTTTCCATAGCTTGATGCGCCGCTTTTTGATAGTCCCTGCCCCAATGATCAAGGGCGTCAAGGATGGGCTTTAGGCTCATGCCAAGGTCTGTCAGGGCATATTCAACGCGAGGCGGTACTTCAGCATAAACGGTACGGGTCAATAGTCCGCAGGCTTCCATGTCCCGAAGGTTTGAGGTCAGGACCTTTTGGGATATATGGCCAACGGAATGACGCAATTCACCAAAGCGCTTTTTCCCAGGCAGGAGATCACGCAAAATAAGGACCTTCCATTTATCTCCAATAAGCATAAGGGTGGTTTCCACTGGACAGGCAGGCAATGATTCAATGAATTTCACGGCTTTCCTCCACAATAGTTACTTTTAGGTACTTATAGCACTTTATTGTGCCTACTTCACAAAAAGTACTTTCTTGAGGTAGTATAAAGCCATCAACAGAAAAACACAAGCCTCTAAAAGGCTCCATCTTAAAGGAGGAACTCATCATGAAAGTTGCTGTTGTTGCCGCTAATGGAAAAGCCGGTCAGCTGATTGTAAAGGAAGCCATCGCCCAAGGTCTTGACGTAACGGCCATCGTCCGTCACACCAATCACTCCCTTGCCCAAAAGGTCATTGAAAAGGACCTCTTTGACCTCACAAGGGACGATCTTGCCGGCTTTGATGCTGTCGTCGACGCCTTTGGTGCCTGGACGCCGGAAACGCTGCCGCTTCACAGCTCATCCTTGAACCATCTCTGCGACGCATTGAGCGGTACGAAGGTCCGTCTCCTCGTTGTTGGCGGTGCCGGAAGCCTTTATACGGATAAGACCCATACCTTGCAGCTTGTTGATACGCCGAACTTTCCTGACGCCTTTAAGCCCCTTGCAACGGCCATGGGAGAAGCCCTCACCGCACTGCGCACCCGCTGCGACGTCAATTGGACCTACATCAGCCCGGCCGCAGATTTTCAGGCAGAGGGCACGCGCACGGGAAGCTACATACTCGCTGGCGAAGAACTGACGCTGAATAGCCGCGGCGAAAGTGTCATCAGCTACGCTGACTTTGCCCTTGCCCTGGTTGATGAAATCGTCAAAGGCAGTCACATCAAGAAACGGATTTCCGTGGTTCGTAAGTAATGCTGCCGTCCTTGGTCAGACATAAAATTAAACTCATTTGAGAAAATCGTGAACCCCCTGCTTTAATCTGAAGCAAGGGGTTCATGGCTTATTGTATGATGCCCGTATCACGATTGAGAATAGGGACTGTTGTGAATTATGAGTTGTGGGGCTTAAGTTGTGTAAACGACACCCAAGGTCGTTGTCACTCTGATTTTTAAAAATCCTTCATTTTTGACAATCCTTTAACTATACCCAGCGTTGTTGACACCTTAACTGATTGAAATCGCTGGGAGAAAACTTTATAAAGAGGTTCGCTCTAACGCAGGGAAAACTAAAAAACATAAAAAGGAGACTGCGAAGAAATGAATGACTCATTGTCTCACAGTCTCCTTTTTATCATTTCAGCGATTCAAAATAGGAGAAGCGCCAGCCTTTGGCGGTCTTTACATAGGGAAAATCGACAGATTCCGTCTTAACCAGGGTCTTATGAGCCTTATCGGCATAGACCGGCGTCTTTGCCGTCACGACAATCCGGTCGCTCGACGGACGGCTCAAGCTATAGGTCGGCGTACCCCGGAGGGGATCCGCTTTCTTAGCGGCAGGTGCCACAAAAAGCTTGTTGTCAGACTGACGATACATCTTGTTGCCGCTGATGATGAAGCTGGCCAGGGAATCCGTAAAGATGTCATGGACAGCAGCTTTTAGTTCCAACATGTTGTGAATGGTCGGATCCGATACGGAATAATAGAGCATGTAGCCGCTGTCAAAGCGTTCCTTTCCATCCGTCGGCAAGGGATCATGTTCGAACCATTCAAAGACCGTCGTTGCCCGGCTAAGGGCGGTCATCACTTCTTCATTGGTCGGATTCTCAGGGGAAGCAAAAGCCGTCATAGCGCCCATGAGGAGCGCAAGGGCCATCAGCATCAAGGTGCGGAATTTTTTCATAACTAGCACTCTCCTTTGTTAGACTGCCTCCATTTTACCATATTCTGAAGTCATAGTATAATAAAATCCCGGAAAAGAAACGATTCCCTCCAGAAACTCAACATTACAAAGGATGAAAATAATATGAAACAATACAAAGCGGTCATTTTTGATCTTGACGGGACGCTCCTTGATACCTTGGCGGACCTTGGACTGTCCCTTAACACGATTCTCACGCGTCATGGCTACGGACCCCAGTCCCTTAGCGCCGTACGGCGCTATTTAGGAAATGGAGCGGAACGTCTTTGCCGTCTGGCCCTGCCAAAGAACGTCAAAGATGAGGAATTCCAGACCCTCTTCAAGGAGTTCAAGGCCTACTACAAAGACCACTGCCATATCGCCACCAGGCCCTATGACGGCATTGCCGACCTTCTTAAAGGTCTCCAGGAACAAGGCATCAAGACGGCCATCGTCTCCAATAAACCTGATGAAGCGGTCCGCGCCCTACGGGATGATTTCTTTCCTGCCGTGACCCTTGCCGTGGGACAAAAGGAAGACATTCCCCGCAAACCGTCCCCCCTCATGGTAGAAAAAGCCCTTCATGACCTAGGCATCAAAAAGGAAGATGCCGTCTACATTGGCGATTCGGAAGTTGATTTTGAAACAGCCCGGCGCGCCGCCATGGATGTCATCCTCGTAAGCTGGGGATTCCGGGACCGTTCCGAGCTGGAAGCCTTGGGAAAAGCGGTCATTGTCGATACACGGGAGGCATTATCTGCCTATCTTTTGGGATCAGTCCAAAAATCGGACTGACCTGATACAAGTACGGGTCCCTTTGCTCTATGAAAAAGGGAGAAGAACCATGAGGCAGGCCTGCTAGACAACAGACATTTGGAGATCGTTAACGTCTCGGCACTTATAGAGGAGCTTTTGCCCTTTCTGCCTATATGGACTCTTCTGCTTATTCCCCCACTCTTTGGCTTTCTTCAGTACACAAAAAAGCGTCCTTTTGCCGGTTCTATTCGGAGGACAAGAGGTCCCATTGTTATAACATGTTTCGTCTCTCAAAACGCAAAAAGGAGCTGCCAGGCAATGAACAAGTCATTGCTTTACAGCTCCTTCTTTTATTTTTTATAGGCTTCTCGGATACTTTCTGCAGTAAACTTGGCATCTTCCATGTCTGTTCCTGCAAGATTTGCATCGTCAAGATTGGCACTCGTCAATTCTGCTTTTGTCAGGTTGGACCCCACGACCGTGGCGCTGGTCAAATTGGCGCTGCGCAGGAGAGCTTCTGACAGGTTGGCTCTCCGGAAACGTGCATCATAGAGGTTTGCCGATGTAAAGTTGGCGCTCATGAAGTTGGACCGGAAGAACCAGCTCCTAGCAAGGTTCGCCGAATAAAAATTGGCCATGGCCCCAGAAGCATAGTCAAAATTGCTTTCCCGCAGGTCTGCCGTGTAGAGGTTTGCAAAGGTAAGCGATGCATGGGCAAAGCTCGTGCGATACGCCGTTACGCCAATCAGGGAGCCTCGGTTCAAAACCGCGTAGGAAAGGTTGGCGTGGGTAAGGTCTGCCCCATCCAGCTTTGCCTTCACAAGGTAGGCTTTACGCAGATTGGCCTTTTGAAGATTGGCTTTGGAAAGATCCGCACCTTCCAGGACGGCACCGGAAAGATCCGCATAACTGAGATCGGCTCCCGTAAGATCTGCCCCTGTAAGGTCCTTGTTTTTAAGGGTTGCTCCCCTAAGGTCCCCGCCTGGACAGGATCGAGTCTCCACAAGACGCGCCACATCTCCGGCATCAAAGGCAAGGACCGGCGACATCACAAGGCACGAAAGGGCCAGCAGGGCCGCGATTTTCCATTTTTTACTCATTCCACTCATTCCTTTATTAGCTGCAGCAGCGTTTCCGGTGCTTGGGGCAGGGTCTCAATGATTTTCCAAGGTGTGTATTTTTTTAAGTCTTCCACCTTGTAGGTCGAACCGCCCTTTACAATCAAGGCCCGGACCCCAATGGCATCAGCGCAAGTGATATCATGGGGCGTATCGCCAATCACAACAGCATCACTTGGCGTCACTTCTGGATCAAGGGCGGTCAGTTTTTGCCACAGGGCCCTTGAAAGGTCATCGCGAAGCTCGCTGATTTCTCCAAAGGCACTGACGCGGCGGTCAAAATAGCCATCAATCCCGAAATGGGCAAGCTTTGCCAGTGCGGCCTTTTCACAATTTCCCGTCAGAAGAAGGTTTGTTACGTCCGGCACCGCCTGCGTATAAGCAAGGGTTTCCTTGACAAAAGGCAGCAAATGACCATGGCGCTCGGCAAGGGTTTCCGGCAGGCGCTTGGCATAAGCTTCGATGAAGTTCCCTACATCGGCTTTTGTACAGCTTCCCTTGACTTGTTCAATGGCTCGGCGCGCAATATAAGTGTCGGTCCGTCCGCTCATGCTGTAGGAAAAGGTGAAGTCATCGACGCCATATAGGTCGCGGATGGTCTCCTTCATGGCCGTAACTCCGGCAAAATTAGTCAGCATCAGCGTTCCATCAATATCCCAAAGTAAATAGTTCATCTTTTTTCCCTATGTTGCAAAATCGAGGCGCTCCAGCAAGATGCCTCTTACTGGATAAATGCCGCCAGCCCAATGTTCCTTAGCATGCAGGAATCATTTTTTCAGCATGAAATTCTTGAGTTTCACGCCGGCATTTTTGGCTCGCCGCATGGGTTTTACCATTTTTTGACGTCGTGGCTTCATATCCTGAATATTGCCAAAATCACCGCGCTTAATGACCGTCATCTTCGACTGATCCGGTCCTATTTCCTTACGGATGGCGATGGCCAGTTCTTCAGGAATGAAGTCCCCATTCATGTTCATGATATCAAGGCCAGCATAACCAAAGCGTTCACAGACTCGCAGGATGATGTGCCCACCCTTTACGGGAACTGTAAAGACAAGACTGCCTTCGTCCGGATCTTCATCCAAATAAAAATGAAGGGCCTTGACGGAAAACCGGTCCATGCATTCTGTCAAAATGGTTTCGATTTGAATGGGGTCCTGGATGACCGTCTCTACGCAGCGGTACATATCGAGTGCAATTTGTGTTCCTTCTCCAATCACAGGGTTCACATCCTTGTGGGTTTATTTTTTAAATCTCTTCATTATATCCCACAAATGGATGGACTGTCAAAAAAGAAGGAACATGGTTAGTCATCCCCAATTCCAGGAAAAGGCTGAGACAAAATGCGTCCGGCGGAGCTTTACCATGCAATCATCTACGGGGCTTTGGAGAAAGGTCTTCTTTTTGGGGGACCGCTCAAGACGGAAGGCCTGCTTCCCATGCCGCGCTGCAGCGTTGTAAGTCCCCTCTTTCTCCGTTTCGATTCTCTTTGTGATATACGCCCGTCAATGGGCTGATAGGGCCTCCACGCAAATCTCGAGGACTGACTGTTCCGCTTCGTTTTAGAAAAAAGAGGCACTTAACCGATTGCCCTTTTAACCATGAAGCGGTCTTATTATTTGGCGCAGCCCCTCCCCTATGCAGTCTTGCTGTTAAAAACACGGAGGATTGTCCCTTCATCCAATCAGCGTGCGTGGAGCTTTGCACCTATTTTATTTCCTTTCCAAGCAGGGCCATTTCATCATAAACAGCCCGCACCTTTTCATTATCCCTGCCATAAAGACCTTCACAAACCTGTCCTGCTTCTGCCAGCGCCTCATAGGCAGCTTTGAGCTTTCCCATGCCGCGCAGGGCCCAGGCTTCATGCTGCCGGTTGATGGCATATTCATGGGTTTTTCCATAAAATTTCAGTAAATAGGCCGCGGCTTCATGATAGATCTGGGCAGCCTTTTCGTAGGCTTCTTTTTGATAGAGGATGCCTCCCAGCCCATTTAGGGCCGCCGCATAATAGGGATTTTTGCGATTTCCATTGAGACGGAATTCATCCAAGGCCTTTTGGATATATTGATCCGTCTTTTGTCCTTCTCCCATATGGTAATAGAGGAATGCAAGCTGATAATAGACCTGTCCCACTTCCTTTTGCCGGCCTGAAAGGAGAAAATAGCGCAGACTTTCTTCCATCCGTTTCGCCGCTTTTTCAAGTTCTCCCTTTTCCTGATAGACCTGACTGAGATTGAGGTAAAGACTGGCACATACAGCAACATTCAGCCGTGACTGAGCCTTATAGATGGCAAGGCTTTCCTCAAAAAGGGCAATGGCCGCATCCTTGTCACCCATCTGCCGATAAGTCCCGCCCAGATTGTTGAGGAGGGACGCATATTCTGGCGAGTACCGACCGCGCTCCTTAAGAAGGGCCTTGCGAAGTCCTTCCATGACGCTGATGGATTCCTCATATAAGCCAATTTTCCGATAGAACAGACCTCTTTCGTTGGTCACACTGGCCCAATCAAGAAAGTCCCCTGCCCTTTCCAGCTTCTTCTGCCACGCTAAGAAGAACGCTTCCATCCGTTCCACCGATCCCGTTGCTATCAGGCGGTCCCGTGTTTCCCAAAACTGCTGCATTTCAGTTGTCATCGGGGATACCTCCTTTATCTATGACCTATTATAGCAAAGGCCCCGGTCCCATACTGTGCCTGTTCTATCTCTTCCTGTGCTGGAGCTCTTCTTTTTTTGCGCAAAAGATGGTGAGATTCAGCAAAAGAATGATGAGAATAGGCACATCATAAAAGAGTCTGTTTTCTTATAATAAAGCCAACAAGATAAGCCACGGACAAGTGGAAATACATAGGAGGTTACAACATGGATAACTTTACTTTTTACAGTCCAACCTACTTTGTCTTTGGGAAAGAGACGGAAAAGGAAACGGGCAAATACGTCAAAAAATACGGCGGCACAAAAGTCCTTATTCACTACGGCGGCGGAAGTGCTGTCCGTTCCGGCCTCATTGCCCGTATTGAAGCATCCCTTGATGCAGAGGGCATTGGCTACGTGGAACTGGGCGGCGTAAAAGCTTCTCCTCACGCTGATCTCATCTACAAAGGCATCGATCTTGCCAAGAAAGAAAAGGTGGATTTTATCCTCGCAGTTGGCGGCGGCTCCGTCATGGACTCGGCAAAAGGGATTGCTTTGGGCGTCCCCTATGATGGAGATTTCTGGGACTTTTACTGCGGCAAGAAGGGTCCTGTTACGGAAGCCCTTCCTGTAGGCTGCGTTGTGACCATCGCCGCTTCCGGGTCCGAGGGATCCACGGATTCCGTGGTCACCCTTGATACGGAAGATGGTCATGAATACAAACGCTGCGCTGACGGCGATATCCTGCGTCCGCTCTTTGCTATCATGAATCCAGAATTGATGATGACCCTGCCTCCTTATCAGACGGCAAGCGGCATTTCCGACATCATGGCCCACTGCATGGAACGGTATTTCTCCCATACCAAAGAATGTGAACTGACGGACCGTCTCCTTGAAGCCGTCATGCTCACCATGATCAAAGAAGCCCGCCGGGTCATGAAAGATCCGATGAACTACGACGCTCGCGCCAACATCATGTGGGCTGCCATGGTAGCCCAAAACAATTCCACCGGTGTCGGGCGCGCTCAGGATTGGGGCACCCACCACATGGACAACGAAATTGGCATCCTTTATGGAGCCAGCCACGGTGCCGGTCTTGCCCTTCTCTTCCCGTACTGGATGATGTATGCCATGAAGACTCAGGGGCCAACCCTTTTTGCCAAATACGCAAGCCGCGTCTGGGGTATTCCCATGGACTTCGAACATCCGGAACTGACTGCCATGGAAGGCATCAAGGCATTCCAGCGCTTTGTCAAGGAAGATCTGGGGATGCCGACGACCATCAGTGAACTGGGCGGCAAGGAAGAAGATATCCCCAAGATGGTGGAAAACATGTTCTACGAAGCGCCCAACCATGGGAACTTTGTCAAACTGACGCCCGAAATTGCAGCGGAAATCTACAAGATGGCCCTGTAAAAAAGCATCACACTGTACTCTCGCGTAATACCTCCTTCTAGATAAGTAAACCCTTCTACGCAAAAATGCGGACCGTATTCCCCCCCTCTCACGGTCCGCGTTTTTGCTGTTTTCTTCATTGTTACAAAAAAGCCGAGCTTCTTTTGGATAAGAAACGGGCTGTGAAACGATGCCCATGATAAGCCCATCGCTTCACAGCCCGTTTATCGTACGTAAAAAAGACCGCTATTTTTCCAGATTGATCTGGTCCCGCTTGATATGGTACTGCAGATTCTGCCGGCTCATGCCAAGTTCCCTTGCCGCAGCAGAAATATTTCCACCCGTCCGTTTGAGAGCCTGCACAAGAGCAGCCCGTTCCACGTCACGCAAGGTTTTTCGACGCAAGGGCCCTTTGTGAGTGTCCATGACTTTTGACGACGCTAACGGATCTGCGGATTTGGGCACTTCAAGGTTCACAAAATGTTCAGGCAGGCATTCCACCGTAAGAAGCGCCCGCTTTTCCGGCAAGAGGTTCATCGCATATTCGATGGCATGCTGCAGCTCCCGCACATTGCCAGGCCAATCATAATGAGCAAAGATATCGAGGACATGGGAATCAACCCCCTGCACGTTCCGTTCAAGTCTCTTATTGTAGCGGGCAATGAAACTTTGAACCAAAAGGGGAATATCTTCCTTGCGCTCCCGTAAGGGCGGGATGCGGATGCCCACGACGCCAAGACGGTAGTATAGGTCCTGACGCAGCTTATGGGAGGTAAGGGCCTCTTCAGGCGGAATATTGATATTGGAAAGAACCCTGACATCGACCTTTCGTTCCCGCGTACTGCCCACGCGCCGCACGGTCCCTTCCTGGAGTACGCGCAGGAGCTTGGGCTGAAGGTTGATGTTCATGGAATTGATCTCGTCAAGGAGCAAGGTTCCGCCGTTTGCCTGTTCAAATAGACCAGGATGGGATTCAGCCCCCGTATAGGCTCCTTTTTCCGTCCCAAAAAGCAGGCCTTCAAGCAGATTTTCTGGAATGGCCGCACAATTGATGGCAAGAAAAGGGCCCTCAGCCCGACTGCTTGCATTGTGGATGCTCTGGGCAAAAAGTTCCTTGCCGGTTCCTGTTTCTCCATAGATCATGACAGAAGAAGATGATTTTGCCACCTGTTTGCAGCGCTCGACAAGAATGCGCATGGTGCGGCTTGATGAAATGATATCCTCAAAATGGTATTTTGCATGGAGCACACTGTCATGACTTTTTTTCCCCTTGATCTGGGCATCCTGGCGGAGCAGTTCATCCTGCAATTCAAGGATCTTGCGGTGCAGGGAATCAAGCTGACTGAAGTCTTCCATGACGCTGTACGCGCCTAGGACCTGACTGTTCTTGAAAATAGGATAATTGTCCGATACAATATCGACTTCTTTTCCATTGTAGGTCTCATACTGCTGGCGCTGATTAAGATGGGGTTTCTCACTTTTTAGGACCTTTGGCAGGAGCAGACTGACATCATTTTCACTTTTGTAGACCTCATCCATGCTCCGGCCTACAACGGCCTCATTAAGCAAGCTGTCCATGCGGACGGCAGCATCATTCAAAAACAGGATCTGCTCATTTTCATCGCATAAGATAACGGACTCACTGATCCGATTGAGTATATTTTGGTACATCTCACGGTACACTTCACAGGCAGCGTCCTCAAAAACCACAAGTTCCATTCCTTCCGGAAGGTTCGTCACGGGGCCGCACTTGACGCGGCGGGCCCATTTTTGGAAGGCTAGGTGGGCAACCTGCTTTGCTTCCAAGGGACGCAGGAGGGGCAGGGCCTTTTCCGGCACCGCAGCACCGGTTGTTTGGGATAGGCCAAGGAAATTCCTGCCAAATTCATTGATTTCCACGATGGTCCTTCCCTCGCGGACCAGCATGGCCCCCCTATCGAACTGATCTAAAAAAGCCATGACCTCTTGCCACTTCATGACTGACCGAACCTCCTAACCTCATGCATGAAAAACCATTCACCACAGCCTTCGGTTTATCCTATCATATCCCAAAAATTTCCCCTCGTAAAGGGTTTCGGGCTTTCATAAAAGCTGCCATGAGACGTAAAAAGACCTGTCAAGGACAGGCCTTTTTACGCAAAACGACTTATACGTCGGAACCAATCTTAAGCACTTCACGCATGAACTTGATACTCTTTCTCATGCCTTCCAGTTCCTTTTGGCGGCCCTCTTCGAGGCTGTATCCGCTCAGCGGCAGCTCGATTTCAAGGTCGATCGTATCCAGTTCTTCCGGAGCTTCGGCGCGCAGGATCTTCATGATTTCCACAACGTCGACGTCGCCGTCACCAATGGCACAGCCCAAGGAATGAGTTCCGTCGGGGTCGGCAAAAATCTTGTTGTCACAAAAATGGACACAGTAGCAGTAAGGCGCCATTTTCTTTACGCATTCAGCAATGCCTTCGCCGAGGATGAGGGAGTTGATAGTATCGCAACAGGCACCAATCTGAGGGTGGTTGAGTTTTTTCACCATCCAGACCACTTCATCAGCAAAGAGATCGCAGTGGTTTTCAATGGCAATCTTAAGGCCATATTTTTCAATGGTAGGAATATTCTTTTGGAACTCCATGACCACGCGGCTCATCTGTTCCATTGCTTCCGGCGACATGCATGCATGGGTGAAAGGACGGGAATGGCGGATGTCCGTACTGTATTTGACGAGTTTGGCCCCCATGGCATGGGCAATTTCCAAGGATTCCTCAATGGTCGAATTGACGCGGGGATCACTCGGTGCATCAAAGGAGATATTGAGTTCCAGGTCAAGACCCCGTTTTTCCGCTTCCTTTTTCACCATTGCCAGGTGTTCCGGGCTCGTGTCGTTATCGAGGTCAACAAGAGTGATATGAAGCACCTCAATGTGTTCCTTTTTGGCAAGGTCCATGAGGTCGATGAGGGAACCGGCCTTTTCAAAAGCATAGGTCTTGCCTTCACTCTGGAAGCCCCAGCTTTCCCCGTAACCGCTCAGGTGAAGGGTATAACTGTGCATGCCGAGTTTGAACTTTCTGTTGCTGTTTTTTCCCGTAATCTTGTCCATTTTCAATTCTCCTTTGTTGTTAGTTTATCCAACAGCGTCAATGCCGTTAGCTTCCCGGAAAAGTTTGGGCGTCATTCCCGTAATGCTGTGAAAGGACCGGGTAAAGGTGGAATTGCTGCTGTAGCCGACCATGATAGCAATGTCCATCATGGAATAATGGGTCTTTAAGAGCAGTTCCTTTGCCCGTTCAATGCGGATACGCCGCAGGTAGAGGCTGGGTGAGCAGCCCGTCTGCTGTTTGAACCAATCGTTATAGTAGGTCACATTGTAGTTTTCCATTTCAGCCAGCTGGTTCACTGTAATGGGTAGGTCATAATGCTCGCTCAGGTAGCGGATACTTGGGGCTGCGCAGTTATCCATCAGTTTGCTGTAAAGGTAGCTGTAAAGATAGGATACGGAATGACTTTCAGGATTCTGGCGTAGTTCGGCCTGGATAAGGTCCACAAGCTGGGCAATTTGCCCCACCATGGAAATGACGATAGGATAGGAAAGCATGAGGCCCTCCTTTTCATCGATGATTTCTTTTGATAGGTTGATGGCAAGCAGTTTTCCCCGGTAGCTGCACTGGTGGTCCATCTTGGGCGGCACGAGGCACAGTTCCTGAGGCGTGACAGTATAGTCCGAATTGCCGATGGATAGTTCCATCGTTTCCCCCATGGGCACCAGGATTTGGGGATATTCGTGATGATGGGCACCAAAGCATTCCTGAAAGACCTCGATATCAAACTTTTGGCTTAACATACTCATTCCCCTCTCTCAAAAAAGAATCAGTAATCCGCGTACGGAAGATTATTGATGACGACGTCAAGACCCTTGACCTTGGCCGAAATCCGGTCATCAGGGGCGGCCACTTCGTCTGTTTCGGGAGCGGCTTTGAGGCGATGGCTCTTTGAAGCAAGAAGGGGTTCGCAGAGCTTCACGTTCATCATGAAGAGCCACAGCGTCGGCACGGTCATGATGAGCCCGCCAATGTTAAGAAGTCCCTTGACAGCATTCATACCGCCCGATACGACAAGAAGATAGGCTACAGCCGAAATGGCCACACCAAGAACAATCTTGAGGGTCTTCGGCGGCTCCGAATCGATTTCCTGACCATGGACACAGAGCGTTGCAAGCGCAGCCGTATTGGGGTCAGCTAGGGTGATGAAGGACAGGCATACCGTAATGAGGAAGGCGAGCTGTACGAGCTTGCCCCGCGGCATGGTGCCAAGGACCTGATAGAGGGCGGTCTGCATTCCTTCTTTTTGGATCATGGCCCACACATCAAAGGTCCCGCTCGTCTGGACAGAGATGGTCTGGCCAGCGAAGATAGCAATGAAAAGGCAGCAGAAAAGGGACGGGACAAGGATTTCCACAAGAAGAAATTCCCGCACAGTGTGCCCTTTCCCCATGCGGGCTAGGAACATGCCAATAACGGGCGCATAGATAAAGAAGGAATTCCAGAAGGTGATGGGCCATTCGTTCGGCCACTGATCGGTCGGCACCAGGGTATTGTTGTACGTGATCTTGTGCCAGAAGTTATCCATAATATCGCCAATGGCTTCGGTGCCAATTTTCCCGATGAAGACAGAATCCCCTGTTGCGACAACATAAAGCATCAGACCAAAGAAAAAGAACATGCATGCCGTAGAAACATAGGTAAGTCCTTTATTGATGCCGGTTACACAGGAAAAGATGAAAAAGCCGGCCACAATAACGGTCAGGATCAGATACATGAAAGGTCCCTGCGGAATGCCAAAGACGGCATTGATGCCTCCGCTAATCTGCATGAGGCCAGCCGCCATGGAGTTTGAGACGCCGCAGGCAACGGCATAACCGCACAGCATGTGCAGCAGGCTCGTCAAGTGACGATGTTTGCCGCCCAGCGTACGTTCCAGCATGGGCCCCATGGAAAGGGACTTTTGATAATTGAAGCACAGGAGAGCAAAGGCACAGGCCGGAATGGAATAAATGAAGTACTGGACAAAGGACCAATGGAACATGGCCTGACTGACTGCAAAAATCGCCGCGTCCCTGCTTCCCGGCAGGGCGTGGATAGCAGCTGGCGGCTGCATGAAATGATAGAGCGGTTCGCCCATGGCCCAATAAAGCAGGCCGCAGCCAATGCCGCCGCAGATGGAAATGGAGTACCACTGCCAAGTCGTAAAGTCCGGTTTAGCATCAATCCCGCCAATCTTGACATCGCCCCATTTAAAAATGATGAGGACCATCCCCAAAATAACGGAAAAGACGGCAAGGAGATTGATCCACCAGCCAAAGGAATCGCCAATGAAGTAGAGCATCTTCGACATAACAAAACCGAACTTTTCCGTAAAGAAAATACCTAAGAGAATTTCTATCGTAAGAAGAAGCCCAATGACGATGAGGACTTCTTTATATAATTTTCCTTTTAATTTTTCTTCCATCGATTCATGCCTCTCTTTTTAGGTTCCAATCATTGTACGGTAATATCATAGGTTTGAAGGATCTTGCGGCAGCGATTCATCCTATCAGGCGTTGGTGTCTTGACGGATTTCATCAGATAGTCGCGGCCCAGTTTCTTATAGGTCACACTGCCCAGTGCATGATACGGTAAAAGCTGCAGATGGACCAATCTATTAAGGCTTTGGCAGAATGTGCCAATCTCGTGGAGTTCTTCCTCCGAATCGTTGACGCCAGGAATAAGGGGGGTCCGGAGAATCAGCCGGAAGGCCCCCTTCTGGCTGTCCAAAAACTTGATGTTATGAAGAATAAGGCGATTATCAGCGCCACAGTACGTTTTATGAAGGCTTGGCGTGACCGCTTTGAGGTCAACGTAGAACGTGTCAACATAAGGGACCATAGCGGCAATGGTTTCCTCTTTTCCAAAGAAACTTGTTTCAACGGCCGTGGAAATACCTTCCATCGTGGCTGCTTTCAAAAGAGCAAGAGAGAAATCAGGCTGGGCCAGGAGTTCTCCTCCGGAAAGAGTCATACCCCCTCCAGAGATGAAGTAGAACGCGGTATCCTTGCGGACTTCTTTCATGACGTCCGCGACAGTCATTTCCTTTCCATAGGACTGGCTGCCGTCCACCGTCGTTTCAACCTGGAACGCCTGACTTTCCGGCGTGGAACACCACTGACAGCGAAGCGGGCATCCTTTTAAGAAGACGACTGTCCTCATGCCATCACCATCGTGGATGGAAGATCGCTCGATGCGAAGCACCATTCCTTTTGTCTGTTCCAGCGTCATTGTTCCTCATTCCTCTCTTGTTTTAGCCTATCGATTGTCCTTAACGGGCTGATTCGGTCCAGTGGTTGATTTCCGTGCGTCCAATGATTTCATCCTGCGTTTCCTTACCGAGTTCGACAAAGAAGGCGGTGTATCCAGCCACGCGGATGAGCAGGTCGCGGTGATCGTTCGGGTGTTTCTGGGCATCAATCAAGGTCTCGCGGTCGACGCAGTTGATCTGGGCATGGTAAACACCAAGTACGCTCATGGTCTTTACCATATTCATGGCATGGGTCATACCGTTTTCGCCCTTGATAAGATCCGGTTCGAACTTCATGTTGAGCTGCGTGCCCTGGGTAAAGCGTGCATGCGGCAGGTGACTGACTGATTTCAAAAGGGCCGTCGGGCCATTGACGTCCGTACCGCCCGTAGCACCAATGCCGTCCGTAAGCGGTGTCGTTGCCTTGCGTCCGCTCGGCAGGGCTCCAACCCACTGACCAATCGGCGTATTGCCCGATACAGGCAGCATACCTAAGGTCATCTTGCCAAAGACCGTATCGTATTTTTCGAACTGGTCCGCCACATGGTTGTAGATTTCGCCGACGCAGAAGTCAGCACGCGGATCATCGTTACCGTATTTCGGTGCTTCAAGGCAGAGCTTCTGGATATCTTCATAGCCTTCAAAGTTGGCATCGAGGGCTTTGATAAGGGTATCCATGGATACTTTCTTCTCATCAAAGACAAGGTATTTTACATCGGCGATGGAGTTGATGATATCAGCCTGACCCACCGTGATAACACCGCCGCCAGCATTGTATTGGGCACCGCCGGGTTGGCTGTAGTCCTTGCCAACTTCCATACAGTGCTCATAGCTAAGGGACAGGGTCGGAACAGGGCGATAGTTCATGCTCAGGTAATCAAGGAGCTGGTTGCAGCTGACGATGACATCAACAGCATAGTCAATGTGCTTTTTCACGGCAGCAAAGAAATCATCAAAGGTCTTAAAGTTTCTCGGGTCCCCCGTGTGGATGGAGACCTGTTCTCCCGTAATGCGGCTCTTACCGTCATTCAAGGCAAATTCAACCATGGCACCCATATTGATATCGGCAATGTCCGTATATTGTTTCATCTTCCCGGACAGGTTCGTTTCTACGCAGCCGCAGGGGTTCCAGTTCCAAGCTTCACGAAGCGGGATCCCCTTGTTCTGGAGCATCTGGATCCCTACATCATTGGAGTAGATGGCCGGCATCGTAAGGCCCATGCCGATGGATTCAATGGCTTTACGGAGCAGGGAATCAGGATTCTTGGAAATGCTGTAGGTCATGGCCATGTTCGGTTCCTTGAAACGAACATCCTCCGTGGCCTGGATCATCATGTAGCTCAGTTCATTGCTGGCGTCGTTGCCATATTGGTCAATACCGCCGCAGCTCGTCTGGACCGTGATGCAGTAGCCGGCTGCATACTGGGCCGTGACTTCATCCTGGAAGAGAGACATTTCAGCCACTTTGATCCACAGGCAGTCAAGAAGTTCCTGGGCATCGTCATCCGTGAGGATTCCTGCTTCTTTGTCTTTCTTATAGTACGGATAGAGGTACTGATCGAGGCGGCCCAAGTTGTAGCTCGAAGCATTCTGTTCCATGAAGCAGGCATATTCATAAGAAATGATGCTCTGGCAGGCTTCATAGAAGGTACGGGCCGGAAATTCCGGTACGTGGCGAGTCACTTCTGCAATCTTTAAAAGTTCAGCCTTGCGGACGGGATCGTCACACTCAGCGGCCATCTTTTCAGCAAGGTCGGCATGACGATGGGCCAGCAAGATGACAGCGTCAGCAGCCCTCATTTCCGCTTTATAGAAGAAGCTCTTTTCAAGGTCGCCCGGGTTGGCATCGTCCAGTTCAGCCAGGGCGTCTTCTGCTTCCTTGCGGATTGCGGCAAGACCCTTGGTGAGGATGCGCATCCAGCCCGGCGTGTTTTCACCGTAGCCACGGACGGCTTTACGGTCGATGAAGATGGCACCGTTGGCACGCAGCCGCTTGGCATCTTCTGGAAGCATGAGATTCCAGCGGTCAAAGACGCATTTGTTTTTCCAGTAGTCCTGGACCTTTTCGGTATAGACCTTTTTGCCTTCTTCACTTAGATAGAAAGGGTCAAAAGGACGGGTGCTGATCGTATCCAGTTCCTTTGCAATGACGCCGGAAGCACTGTCCGGGTTCAGGATGCCGCAGCGAGGTTTGAAGCCCACACCGCCGACCAGCAGTTCATGAGGCTGGATATAGATATCTTTCTTGGCACACACATTGTAGTAGCCGTTAGCGCGCTGGATGATCCAAGGCTGCCCCTCCATTTCCTTGAATCCTTCCGTGAAAAACGCCGCGTCGTATACGTCCATATCAACGCGGGTATGGAGATACTGCTGACGCAATGCCTCGATTCGTTTCAAGTACTCTTTTGCCATAATAAAGCCTCCCTTTGTTTCTTACTGAAGATTGGTTTCTCATCGAAATCCTTGATTGTCTCGATTCATCTACTTTATATGTAGCAAATCTTATGCCAATTCTCATATTTTTTATTCCGTTTATCGGTGCAAAAAACCGAATTATCAGTTTACTTGCGGCTTGGCGAGACTTTTTTCCTTTCTATTTTTTCAGTTTGATCACGCTTGCAACGTCTTTACGTGGCTTTGCTTTTGCCTTCTTTTACAGTTTTTGCAGGTTTTGCATGCAAAATAATTTGCGTATCATAAGCATCAGGCATCATACTGCCCATTTATTTGCACCCTCTTGCGTTCCCTCAATGATTTTTTGGAGAAAAGGCTTCTTCCGCCTCTTTAAGGGAGCCATAGCCATAGGCATGGACCGTCGCCCGCAGGATCTCTTCGTTCAAGTTGACGTCTTTTTCCAGGCAGCCCATCAGATAGGCCTCGTAAAGGGCCAAGGTTGCTTCCGAATAGGTCAGGAGCTCTCCTTTGAGATAGCTTTCAAAGGCTGTGTCGGTGCTTCCGTCTTGGGTGATGCGCCTCCCTTTTTGGGAAAGGGCCGGATATTTTTTAGCGACTTCGTTCTGCCAGTCCACATGAATGGCAGCTATGCGCAGGACGCGTCCTTTCTTTTCATCTGTAACTTGAGGCAGCAGGTCCCGCACTTGATCATATTCCTTAGGCGAGGTCCATCTCATCATATACCCGTATTTTTCGGCAAGAAGGTTTCGTCCTTCCGCCTGGGCCGCCCTTAAATCGTTTTCATAACTTTTAAGAAGGGGTACGTTCCAGGAAAGGAACTGACTTCCCCGCATAATAAAAAAGGTTTCTCGATCGTCTTGGCAGGAAGCCCGACCTCCAATATTGTGGACTTCATCAAAAAGGGTCCATTCCCGCTCAATAATGCGCTGAATGAGTTTCATCTTTTCCATAATCTTGGTTCCTCCATGATATTGCGGCAGCGCAGCTTGTCGTCTTTAATCTTTGCCTGTACGTAAAGCGCATGCTCCGTAAGAAAGGTCCCCACTCCTTCAGGAACAAGTCCCAAATCCATCAGGGCGCGGGACAGTCTTTCCGAAATCGCTTCTATGAGGGTCATGGACCGTTCTGTGTCCTGCGTCATAAGAAGGTCTTCAAATAAGGGCAGCGTTCCATACGTTTCAGAAAGGGTACCTACGCTCCGATAAAGCCATTTATAAAAAGGCGCATAGGCGTGGTTCAAATGATGGATCAGCTGCATAGCAGAAAAGAGGAATCCACTCTTGGAAAAAGTCATGGCCCCCAGGTCCTTTCGGGCAGTGCAGCGGGGATAGTTATACTGCCCCCCTTGAGCCATATAAAATAAATCATGGGCCATCTTTGTTAGCCACACATCACGGGGGCAGGCGGTTTTGAGCCTGCGCCTTGTTTCTGTCATCGCTCCTGGTGCGTCATAAAACAGTGACCCGTTTACAGCCATGGAAAGACGCGCTTCATCGCAGTGCATCCAGTCCGCCAAAGTCTGGGGTCCTTTTTCAAATCCAGTTAAGCGCTGGAAAAAGCCTTCCATAGTAAGAACACCCACCCGCTTGGAACCACCAATATCCTGCCGCGGCGGCACGCCAAGGAAACTTTTGGGAAGGGATGCATAGAGCTGGCGGAGCCGTTCTTCCCATTGGGGTGCGTCCTTTTTCTCAAGAAAGAGCATGACGCCGGGGCCCCAATCATGATCCCGGGAAATGGCGTCATCAAAAGAAAAACATTCGGACCCTTCGCCGCAAAGACCTGCAGCAAGATAGGACAGCGCATCCGGAAGATTCATTTCAATTTTGGGCCGAACCACGTCTTCCCAAAAGCGCCGCGAAAGGACAAGTCCCTGCATCATGGCTTTTCTCCCGTAAGGCGTGACGCAAGGGTCTTCATTTTCTTTACCTTGCTGTGATTTTTGCCCCATAAAGCTTCGTAAATAGCGCCTGCCATGAGGCAGCAGGCGGCTGCCTTTTCGCGGTCCCCCATTTTTTCGTAAAGGGTGCCCCGATTTTGAAAGGTAATGCCATATTCCTCATTTTCCCCAAAAAAGCGTTTGACCCAATCCGCGGCTTCTTCAAAGTGACGGAGAGCAAGGTCATACTGACCTTTTTTGGTATAAAGGCTGCCTAGTCCGTTAAGGACCGCTCCATAATGGACACGGCCTTCTTCCGGACAGGCTTCATAGGAGAATTTAGCCATCTGATAAGCTCGCAGTGCCTCGTCGTCCTGGTCCATACCTGCGTAAAGAATGCCCAGGTTGCAGCAGGTAATGGCCCGTTCTTCAAAGCGGTCACTTACTTTCATGAGCCGTTCCAAGACCTCTTCAAGGGCAGCCGCTGCGTCTTTAGGGCGTTCCATTTCCTGATAAAGGATGGAGAGGTTATTGAGGCAGGATAAATAGGCATAGGATTCCTTCTCCCCCGCTTCAGTCAGGATCTCCATGGCCTCGTCATAAAGGCTTTTGGCGCCGCTATAATCTTTGGCCAGCCGTTTTGTGCCCGCAAGGTTAATGAGAAGCGTTGCATAGGGAACGCCCCTCGTCTCTCCCCGACCATCAAGGATTTCCTTGGCCTTCATAAAAGCGGCGTAGGACGCTTCATAATAGCTGCGGCCGCGGTAAAAGGAGCCCAGTTCATTTAAGGCTGACAACATAAGGTCGGATTCTCTCCCCTCTTTATAGGTGCTGTTTGCAATTCCCGTGAGATAGGCTTCCACACCTGCCGCGTCGCCCTTTTCGTAAAGAGCATCAAGGTGCTCATAGAATTCGTGGACCATTGTCATTTTAAGTTTTTCCTTTCTAATGAAAAGAAGGACTTCCTTCACGCCCGTCCGGCATCAAGAAAGCCCTCCAAATGGTCAGTGCCTTATGGCTGGTTGATCACACATTCTTTTTTGTGTCCGCGTCAATACGATCTTTATTGATATCCATCCAAAGGTCACAGTTCTCAATCCCCAGTTTTTCCGGATTGAAATAAGGCATTTCCACACCGGCATTACGCTGCGCAATATAGTCATCATAGACTTTCTTGACAACAGGCAGGAGCAGGAGCAAGGCGATGAGATTGAACCAGGCCATGAGGCCAAACATGACTTCACTGATGGCCCACGCCGTCGTCGCCGTTACGTTAGCCCATACGAAGAAGAAAATCGGCATCAAGATACGAATGATCCAAATTCCTGTCTTACGCAGATGGGGATGAGTATCCTTCATCAAATAAGCAAGACCTGATTCGCCTTCATAGTAGTAAGCAATACAAGTGGAATAAGCAAAGCAGGTAAGGGCAATGGCAACAAGGGAACCGCCGGCACCAAAAGCGGTCTTGGCCGCCTCCTGGACCCAAACAACACCCGCCGTGTTGGTGGCTGCCTGTTCAGCCATGACGGCTGAGCCCGAGCCAATATACATATAGGACTTTCCATCAGGTCCCAGGACGTTGAAGCAGTCCGTAACAAGGGCCATCATGCCGGAACAGAAGCAGACAAGGACGTCAACATAAACGGAAAAGGAGTTCACAAGGCCCTGGGTGGCGGGATGCGGCGTTTCTGCCGTTGCACCAGAAGGCGGCGTTTCACCAAAGCCAGCGCCGGAAGAATTGACAGCACGTTTGACGCCGTAGGAAAAAGCAGCTCCCATCATACCACCGAAGACAGCCCCCGAATCAAAAGCACTGTCAAGGACCATCCGTATGGTCGGCATAAAGGCATCGGCCTTTGCAACCATGACGTAGATGGCAAGGACCCAGTAACCAATGGTCATAAAGGGAACGATAATGGTCGAAATCTTGGCAATGCGGCGGATTCCGCCAGAAATAACAGCAAAAAGCAGGAGAGCAATGACGCCGCCTGTAACAGGCCGAGCAACGCCAAAGCTGTTTTCAAAAGCCATGGCAATATTGTTGGCGCTCGGTCCCGTTACAAGGATTGGTACGCCAACGCTGCAGAACAGGGCAAAAACAATGGCCATAAACTTGCCCAAGGCCTTATTGCGGATGCCTCGCTCCATATAGAAATAGGGACCGCCGCGGTACTGGCCGTCCTGACGGATCTTGTAGATCTGACCTAAGCTGTTTTCCGTATAGGAGACAGCCGATGTAGCAAGGGCCGTTACGAGCATCCAGAAGACTGCACCCGGTCCGCCATAGAGGATAGCTACCATGACACCGCCAATGTTGCCGACGGCAACGCTGTAGGCAACAACGGAACAGAACGTTTCAAAAGGAGACAGTCCTTCCATGGAGCCTGAGCCCGAGCGTAGGAGCTTCCATTGGAGAGGAATCTTCGAAATATTGCCAAATTTCATGGCAAAGCAGAAAACCAAAGCCGAACCAAATGTCAAGATGATCAGAGGGGTGGACCAAATCAGGTTATCTAACCACATAATGAAATCAGACATAAACTTTCCTCATTTCTTAGACAGATAGGAAAGCCGCATCTGGCAGCAAGTGGAACCTCTCGGTCCCAGGAAAGGGCGTCCTCAAGAAATTCCGTCAGCGAGGCGCTTCTTTCCCTTGTTACCAGCCGAGTTTTCCTAGAATACCATGATCTTTTTTCTCAACAGGTTCCCCGCTATCCGGGGCATCTTTAATCTCGTCCTCGTATTCATAGTCACCAGAAATGGTGCGAGGCCGCTTGCCCATGTAGCGAAGGAAGCCAATGGTAATGAACAGGCAAATAAAAGTGAGCGGAATCCCGCAGAAAGATTTGATGGTCTTGACGCCATCGATTCCACCGAGGATGACAAAGACAACAGCGATAACAGCAAAGACAATGCCCCAGAAAAGTTTCAAATAAATTGGAGCTTCCGTATTTTCATCGGCACCATGCATGGACATACTGGCCAGGGTAACGGTCATGGAGTCACACTGCGTAACAAGAGATACCGTAATGATCACAAGCATGATGACTTTAGCAATGATACCCACGGGGAGCACATCAAACATGGCAAGAGTCAATGCTTCAGCCCCTTGGGCCTTATAGATACTGTAGAAATCAAATCCATTGAAAAGCTGAGCATGAAGAATCGTGCCGCCAAAAACAGCAAACCAAACAATCCCAAAAAGGGCGGGCAAGAGCCATTCAATAACGATGAACTCGCGAAGGGTTCTTCCATAAGCAACACGAACCATAAAAAGGCCTAGAAGCGGCGTATAGGCAAACCAATCGACCCACCAGTACATATCCCAGTTCTGAGGCCACATCCCACTATTGGGATAAGGCGCCGTATTCAGGCTGTTGGCAAAAAATTCAGTTAGATAGGAACCCATGGATTCCGTGAAAAGGTTGCAAATATAAGCAGTAGGACCAGCTAAAAAGACGAACAGGAGCAACAGGAAGAAGGCTTGGACATTGCGGTTTGAAAGAAAGGTAATGCCCCGTTTCAACCCACTGATGGCTGATGCGTTGTAGCAAAGAAACATGACAAAAATGATTCCCGCATAGATAATTGGAGACGGTTTGATTCCTGCAAAAGCATTAACTGCCGTTGAAAGCTGCATGGCGCCATAGCCTAAGCCACCAGCAACAGCTCCTGTCAAGGAGAACGCGGAAATGGCATCAAAAGCAGTGGCCCACTTCGACGTAGCCACTTTTTTACCAAAAAGAGGAACCAAACAGGAACTTGTTTTAAATGTGCCTCCCATGTTTAGGATGACATAGGACAAGATAACCCCAAAGATGACGCAGCCCGCATAAGGGGTAAAGCCCCAGTGCATGAAGCAGCGCACCATACTCCACAAAACAGCGGCATTGGAACCGGGTGCAATCCCCGTACTAGGAGACGGTTCCATCGTAAAGAGCAACGGCTCTGCAGCACCCCAGAAAACGACACCGGCGCCAATTCCCGTGCAGAGGGAAATGCCAAACCACTGCATATAGGTGAACTTTGGTGTTGCATTCGGTCCGCCTAATTTGATATCTCCCATTTTGGAGCACATGATATAGATACAGAGGATGACCATGAACAAGCTGGCAATGCTTGATACCCAGCCTGTTCCCCACATGAGGTTCTTCATGACAAGCTCGTTGAGGACATGATAGAACCCTTCCGCATTGACGACGATGGCAATCAGCATGGCAATGAATAAAAAGACCGTCACCGCCATGACAGGTGTTCTCAGCTTAGTTTTTCGGGGGGGGTGGGGGTAATTTTCCGGACACCATTCATTTTTACCATAACTTTCATCCTTTCCTAATACCAAAACGCTTGATTCGTCTTAGTGTAGTCCGATTTAGTTGTCAGGATACAGGGAACAATAAACTTATTCAAGTGTTTTATCACTCAGGAACGGGTACCGGGGAAAGAAAAGTACGTTTTGGCATGATTTAAAGAGCAGCATTACAGTAAGACTATTTTAAAAATTTTCTGTTAATTATAACTATAGACAAACGATGCCATGTTCTTTTCAAAAACACTTGAATGAATTCTTACTAAAAAATGGGGAGAGCCTTTCCGTTTAAAGCCCTCCCCATTTTTGCAACGCGCTAGAGGCAGCCCAAAGGGTGACCTGCAGTCATGGATTATGCTTTCGGCGTGAATTCACCTTCGCGCAGGTACTTCTGGAGCTGAGCATCCGTCATATGGCCGATGTCGAGGTAATCCAGCGTGTACTTGCTGCCGGCAGCCAAATCGCGTTTCAGCATGGTGCTGGCAAGAAGGATCATGGAGTCGATGATCGGGGTCGGTACATTGTATTTCTTGCCGAGCTGGCTCATAAGGAAGCAGCCAACCGGAACGTCTTCCGTGATGTACCGGTTTTCCAGGTCGAACGGACCATCGCCGAAGAAGTTTTCATATTTTTCTTCATACGGTACAGCGAAGTCAGGACCCATGTATTCCTTCCCATACATGGTGGTACGGGAGAAGAAGTCTTCATAGTTTACAGTGCAAAGGTCGATGCTCATGGCCTTGGCAAGGGCTTTTTCTTCTTCCCAGAAGGCAGCCTGGACTTCAGCAATGGCCGGGCAGGCACCGAACCCATAGAGAGAGTAGTTTTTCTTTTCCTGACCCAAGACGGTGTCAAAGTTCTGCATGGTGGAAACAGCAAGAACTGTACCAGGAACGTGGATAACAGGGTTGACGTTGGACAGGTTGATGTCCATGACGGTGTTGCCTGTTACAAATCCGTGGTGGAATTCCTCCCCCTTCTTGGAAATGGTGACTTCGCCTTCTGCGTCGATGATGGCACCAAAAGCAGGAATGTAGTAAGCAGAAGCCATGAAAGCTTCATTATCTTTGGTCGGCAGGGCGCAGCCGCGAATCGTGGTGATGCGGTCTTCAACCTTGCATTCATTGGTCGTAACGCCGCCGCGTTTCACAACACGGATACCGTAAGGAGCGGTGTACCAAGAGCCAACGATGACTTTCTTAGTGCATTTCAGTTCGCGCATCAGTTTGCGGAATACGAGGGTACCGCAGTTATCCGGCAGGATGTGGATGACTTGGCCATCTTCGAGAAGAGGAATCAATTCACGGAAGATGCCTTCGTGAGCGATAGCAACAGTTGCCACGATGATGATGCCAGCGCCCTTGACAGCTTTTGCCATGTCATCGGTTGCAAGGGCAACTTTGGCCGTTCCTTTGCGAGTGTAGCCAAAGAAGCTGAACTGGTTGCCCGAAAGGGTAATGCCCGTCTTTTCAATGTTCAGGAAATTCGTTTTAGCGAATCTCGGCTGATCCCAGATGCGGACTTCCTTTCCTGCAAGGGCACAGTCAGCAGCCATCGTCTTGCCGACAGCACCGCCACCCAGTACAGCAATTGGCATGTCTTTCAAATAGCTCATATCCATTTGTTCGTTCCTCCTTTATTTGGTACCGGCTCTCCGGTCCATTGGCTTGGATTTGTCTTCCTTGCCTTTTGTTGCCTTAATTATAGTGAACTTCTCTTTTGCACTCTTTGCGGAAACACGCAATTTATTTGCCAATTTTCAGGTATCGCAAAAAGGGTCCTCTCCTTTTCAAAAAGTATTCAATATAAGACGGTGAAAGGATCTGGCAATTTTTTGGGATTTTCTTTCTTTGAAGAGAGGGTGAAAAAGTGCAAAAAATATGTGATGGGGTGCAAAGCATAAAAAGGACAAAACGGATATAAATGAAGTAACAAGATACAAAGGTGGACTTTTCCGAAAGCGGCTTTCGCTTTCGCTATGAAATCCATTATCAAGGGAGGATGTATCATGACCAAAAAAATCGAAATCATGGATGGGAACCAGGCTGCGGCCTATATTTCCTACGCCTTCACCGAAGTGGCTGGGATCTACCCCATCACCCCGTCATCCCCGATGGCGGAACATGTCGATGAATGGGCGGCCAACGGTAAAAAGAACCTCTTCGGTCAGCCTGTCCACGTTGTTGAAATGCAGTCCGAAGGCGGTGCTTCCGGTACCGTTCACGGTTCCCTGCAGTCCGGCGCCCTGACGACAACCTACACGGCTTCCCAGGGGCTGCTCCTCATGATCCCGAATATGTACAAGATTGCCGGTGAAATGCTCCCTGGCGTCTTCCACGTATCGGCCCGTACCCTGAGCGCGCATGCCCTCTCCATCTTTGGAGACCATTCCGATGTCATGGCCGTACGCAATACGGGCTTTTCCATGCTGGCTTCAACGAGCCCACAAGAAGTCATGGACCTCGGTGCTGTAGCACATTTAGCAGCCATCCACTGCCGGATGCCTTTCCTGCACTTCTTCGATGGCTTCCGTACGAGTCACGAAATCCAAAAGATTGACGCCCTCGATTACGAAGACCTGAGACCTTACGTTGATTACGATGCCATCAAGGCCTTCCGCAAAAACGCCCTCAATCCGGAACATCCAGCCACCCGCGGCTGCACCGTCAACCCGGATATCTTTTTTCAGTGCCGCGAAGCCTGCAACACGCGCTTTGCCGCCATTCCGGATGCTGTTGAACACTACATGGATGTCATCAACAAACTGACAGGACGTGATTACCGTATCTTTAATTACTATGGTGCTCCTGACGCGGAACGGGTCATTGTTATCATGGGTTCCGGTGCGGAAACGGCCAAGGAAACGGTTGATTTTCTCACGGCCAAAGGCGAAAAGGTCGGTCTCCTCGTTGTCCACCTCTATCGTCCCTTCGCAGCAGACCGCTTCCTTGCAGCCATGCCGAAAACGGTCAAGAAGATTGCTGTTTTGGACCGCACGAAAGAACCAGGCGCCATGGGCGAACCGCTCTACCAAGATGTCAGCAGCCTCTACAAGGCAAGCGGTGCCGATGTCACCATCGTCGGCGGCCGTTATGGTCTTTCTTCCAAGGACACGACGCCGGATCAGATGCTTGCCGTCTATAAGAATCTTGCCCTTGACACACCAAAAAATGACTTCACCATTGGTATCGTCGATGATGTGACGAATACGAGCCTGCCCAAAGCCGAGGCCATCCACACGGCACCGGAAGGTCAGATGAGCGCTGAATTCTGGGGCATGGGTTCTGACGGGACGGTCGGTGCCAATAAAAACTCCATCAAGATCATTGGCCACACGACGGACCTCTACTGCCAAGCCTACTTCGTCTATGACTCCAAGAAATCGGGCGGTCTTACTCAGAGTCACCTGCGTTTTGGCAAAAACCCCATCCGCAGCCCGTACCTCATCCAGGCCGCAGATTTTGTTGCCTGCCATACACCGAGCTACGTGACAAAATACGATATGGTGAAGAACCTCAAAGAAGGCGGCACATTCCTTCTGAACTGCGCCTGGAGCGATGAAGACCTTGACCGGCACCTGCCTGCTTCCATGAAGCGCGCCCTTTATACCAAAAAAGCTAAGTTCTATACCATCAACGCAACGGCCATTGCTCGTTCCATCGGCCTTGGCAACCGCACCAATACGATCCTTCAAGCTGCTTTCTTTAAGCTCCTCGGCATCATTCCTGTGGAAGAAGCCGTCAAGGCCATGAAGGAAGCCATCTATAAGACCTACTTCATCAAGAAGGGCCAGGCTGTTGTCGATAAGAACTATGCCTCCATCGATCACGGCATCAACGAGCTCCACAGCGTCACCATTCCCGAAAGCTGGAAAGATGCCCAGGATGCTCCCAAACAAGACAAAGCCCCGGCCTTCATCAAGGAAGTCGTCAACGTCATGAACCGTCAGGAGGGTGAAGTTCTCCCCGTTTCGACCATGACCAAGTACGGTCTTGAAGATGGGACCTGGCCTGCTGGCACAACGAAGTACGAAAAACGCGGAGCTGCCGTGGAAGTACCTGAATGGCAGACAGCAAACTGCATCCAGTGCAACCAGTGCGCCCTCGTCTGCCCGCACGCAGCCATTCGTCCGATCCTCGTTGATGCAAAGGAACTGGCCGCTGCTCCTGCCGGTTTTGCAACAAAGAAAGCCATCGGTCCAGCCCTTGCAGCCTACGAATATCGCATGCAGGTCTCTCCGCTTGACTGCACGGGATGCGGGAGCTGCGTCAATGTCTGCCCAGCCAAAGAAAAGGCTCTCGTCATGAAGCCGCTTGAAACCCAGCTGCCTCAGGCTCCGCTGTGGGATTATGCGGTCGATACCGTTTCCATCAAGAAAGATGCTGTCAGCGATAAATCCATCAAGGCTTCCCAATTTGCCAAACCTTATTTCGAATTCTCCGGAGCCTGCGCTGGCTGCGGCGAAACGCCGTACATCAAGCTTGTAACCCAGCTGTTTGGTGATCACATGTACATCACGAACGCTTCGGGCTGTTCTTCTGCTTACGGCGGCTCCACGCCGAGCTCCCCATACTGCACGGATAAGAGAGGATTTGGACCAAGCTGGGCCATGTCCCTTTTCGAAGACAACGCCGAATATGCTTATGGCTATCTCCTCGGCCAGGATTCCATCCGCAACGAACTAAAAGATGCCGTCAAGGCACTCCTTGATAAGGGTGTTGCCACAAAAGCCTGCGAAGCCTACCTTAAGGATGCGGACAGCAAGGAACGGTCCCGCAAGGTCAGCGACGATCTTCTCGCTGCACTTGAAGGCGTCACCGAACCGGAAGCCGTCATGATCCGCGAAAACAAGGAATTTGTCGCTAAAAAGAGCGTCTGGGCCTTTGGCGGTGACGGCTGGGCCTACGATATCGGTTACGGCGGCTTGGACCACGTCCTTGCTTCCGGCAAAGACATCAATATTCTTGTCCTTGATACGGAAGTCTACTCCAACACGGGCGGTCAGTCCTCCAAGGCAACCGGTGCCGGTGCGGTCGCTAAATTCTCTGCCGGTGGTAAACCGACGGCGAAGAAGGACCTGGGCATGATGGCCATGAGCTATGGCTACGTCTATGTTGCCCAAGTGGCCATGGGCGCCGACCCGAACCAGACCCTCAAAGCCATCCGCGAAGCCGAAGCCTATAACGGTCCTTCCATCGTCATCTGCTACTGCCCTTGCATTGAACATGGCATGAAGTGCGGCATGGGGCTCAGCCAAGCCGAAGAAAAGAAAGCCGTCGAAGCTGGTTACTGGCAGCTCTACCGCTACAATCCGGAAAAAGTCGGAACGGAAGAAAATCCCTTCACCCTCGATTCGAAAGCACCGAAAGGAGATTTCCGTGCCTTCCTCATGGGCCAGAACCGCTATGCTTCCCTAAACCTCGCCTTCCCGGATAAAGCAGAAGCCTTCTATGAAAAAGCTGAAGCCGATGCCAAGAAACGTCTTGCCCGCTACGAAATCCTTGCGGGCCGCTAACAAGCCGATTCCATAACTTTCTTATAGGCCTGCCACCTTCTTGGCGGCGGGCCCCCTTTTTCTAAAGGAGGAAAATCCATCATGACACTCATGACTGCCAGTGAATACATTGAAAGCCTACGCAAACTGAAGACTCGAGTCTATATGTTTGGGGAAAAAATCGACAACTGGGTCGACCATCCCATCATTCGTCCGTCCATCAACTGCGTTGCCATGACCTATGCCCTGGCCCAGGATCCGAAATATAAGGATCTCATGACCGCAACGAGCAACCTGACGGGCCATACCATCAACCGTTTCACCCATCTGCACCAGTCCCCGGAAGACCTCATCAAGAAAGTCAAGATGCAGCGTCTTCTCGGTCAGAAAACGGCCAGCTGCTTCCAGCGCTGCGTCGGTATGGACTCCTTCAACGCCGTATACTCCACGACCTATGAAATCGACGAAAAATACGGAACCCATTACCACGAAAACTTCAAGAAGTTCCTCATCTACGTCCAGGATAAGGATCTGACCGTAGACGGCGCCATGACGGATCCTAAAGGGGACCGTTCCAAGGCGCCTCATGAACAAAAAGACCCGGACGTCTTCGTCCATGTCGTGGAACGCCGTCCTGACGGCATTGTCGTCTGCGGCGCCAAGGTCCACCAAACAGGTTCCATCAACTCCCATTGGCACATCTTCATGCCCACCATCGCCATGAAGGAAGCCGATAAGGATTGGGCCGTCAGCTTTGCCTGCCCGACCGACGCCGAAGGCCTGTACATGGTCTATGGCCGTCAGTCCTGCGATACCCGCAAGCTGGAAGACGGTGCCAACATCGATCTTGGGAACGCAAAATTCGGCGGTCAGGAAGCCCTCGTTGTCCTCGACCACGTCTTCATCCCCAATGACATGATCTTCCTTAACGGGGAAACGGAATTTGCCGGCATGATGGTTGAACGTTTTGCGGGTTACCACCGTCAGTCCTACGGTGGCTGTAAAGTCGGTGTCGGCGACGTCCTCATTGGTGCTGCTGCCCTTGCCGCTGAATATAACGGTGTTGAAAAGGCAAGCCATATCAAGGATAAACTCATTGAAATGACCCACCTTAACGAAACGCTCTTTAGCTGCGGCCTTGCCTGCTCCTGCGAAGGCTGCGCCACGAAGGCCGGGAACTACCAGATTGACCTGCTGCTTGCCAACGTCTGCAAGCAGAACGTCACCCGCTTCCCCTATGAAATCGTACGTCTTGCTGAAGACATTGCCGGCGGTATCATGGTCACCATGCCAAGCGAAAAGGACTTCAAGTCCGAAATGGTTGTCGGCAAAAATGGGGAAACCATCGGAGAAATCTGTAGGAAGTTCTTTGTGGGCCGCGATGACATCCCGACGGAAAAACGGCAGCGCATCATGCGCTTCATCGAGAACATGTGCCTTGGCAGCGCGGCTGTCGGCTACCGCACGGAATCCCTCCATGGAGCCGGTTCTCCGCAGGCCCAGCGCATCATGATTGCACGCCAGGGAAACATCGCCCAGAAGAAGGAATTTGCTAAAATCATTGCGGGAATCGTCGATAAGGATTAAAATAGTGGAATAAGCGTCGTGATACGTTTTAAATCCATTTTTAAAGCGTGACATGATCCTGCGCAAATAAGGCAGACCCGCACCTACGCCTTTGTAGGTTGGGCCTGCCTTCCCGTTGCAGGCTGTACAGTCACAAAAGGAGAGATCATGCCTAAGAAGTTTGAAATCATCCACAAAAGGGTCCTGAACCCTGAAATGAGCTCGATTTCGGTCTATGCTCCCTGGATTGCCGCCAAAGCAAAACCGGGCCAATTCATCATCCTCCGTTCGAACGAAGAAGCAGAACGGATTCCTCTCACCATTTCCAGCCATGACGACGGACTCATTACGGTCATCTTCCAGAAAGCCGGTGCAGGCACGATGGAACTGGACCTATTGAATGAAGGCGACTGCCTGGCCGATATGGCAGGTCCCCTTGGCAAACCGACCCCTGTTGAAGGCTATGGCCGTGTTGCTGTTTTAGGCGGCGGTCTTGGCTGCGCCATTGCCCTGCCGGTTGCCCGCGGTCTTCATGAGGCCGGCAACCAGGTTGATCTCATCGCTGGGTTTAGAAATGAAGAACGCGTCATTCTCCAAGATGAAATGAAGGCAGCCTGTACCGATCTTCACACCTGTACTGACGATGGTTCCTTCGGCTACCATGGCTTTGTCACCAATAAACTTGAAGAACTCATCCAAAGCGGCGTCAAGTTCAATCAAATCTTTGCCATTGGGCCCCTTCCCATGATGAAGTTTGCAACCCTCATGGCCAAGAAATATGATATTCCCTGCATGATCAGCATGTGCCCCCTTATGATCGATGGAACGGGCATGTGCGGCTGCTGCCGCGTCACCGTTGGCGGTGAAACGAAGTTTGCCTGCGTCGATGGACCGGACTTTGACGGCTATCTGGTTGACTTTGATGAAGCCATCGAACGCAACCGCACCTACCAGACCTTCGAAACAGAGCGTCGCGAGGAAGAAGCAGAACACATCTGCAATCTCACAGGGGAGGTCCGCAAATGAGTATCAACATGCAAGCTGAAAAGACGCCCATGCCGACCCAGGCACCGGACGTTAGAAACCATAATTTCAAGGAAGTAGCCCTGGGCTATACGGAAGAACAAGCCATCAACGAAGCAAAACGCTGCCTGCAGTGCAAAAAGCCGCTGTGCGTCACGGGCTGCCCTGTCGGGATTCCTATCCCCCAGTTCATCGCCAAAGTCGCTGAAGGCGATTTCCGCGGGGCCTTTGACATCATCTCTTCGGCCAACGCCCTGCCCCGCATCTCGGGCCGCGTCTGCCCTCAGGAAACGCAGTGCGAAGGAAAATGCGTCCGCGGCATCAAGAATGAACCGGTTGCCATCGGCCGCCTGGAACGTTTTGTTGCTGACTGGGCCGCTGAACACGCAGCCGACATCATCTGTGTGGATCCCCAAAATGGTCATAAAGCCGCAGTCATCGGCTCTGGCCCGGCTGGTCTTACCTGTGCCGGCGAACTCGCCCGCAAGGGGTTTGACGTGACTGTCTTTGAAGCGTTCCACGTAGCTGGCGGTGTATTGAGCTACGGTATCCCTGAATTCCGTCTGCCAAAATCCATCGTGGCTTCCCAGGTTGAAAAACTGAAGGAACTGGGCGTCAAATTTGATACGGACATGGTCATCGGCAAAGTTCTCACCATTACGGAACTCATGAAGGAACATGGCTTTGAATCCGTCTTCATTGCTTCCGGTGCTGGCCTGCCCCAGTTTATGCATATTCCCGGTGAAGGCCATGTGGGCGTCTATTCCGCCAACGAATACCTCACCCGTATCAACCTCATGAAGGCCTATGATGAAAAGAGCAGCACACCGGTCTTAAAAAGTAAGTCCGCAGCGATTGTCGGCGGCGGCAACGTGGCTATGGACGCGGCTCGCTGCGCCAAACGTCTGGGGGCCGATGTCCATATCGTCTATCGCCGCGGTGAAGCCGAACTGCCGGCACGACTTGAAGAAATCCATCACGCCAAGGAAGAAGGGATCCATTTTAACTTCCTTACGAGTCCGGTTGAAATCCGCGCCGATGAAAAAGGCCGCGTATCCTCCCTTGTCTGCCAGAAGATGGAACTAGGTGAACCTGATGCCTCGGGGCGACGCCGTCCTGTGCCCATCAAGGGCAGCGAATTTGAACTGCCAGTTGATATGGTCATTATGGCCATTGGGACCCGTCCAAACCCCATGAGCTATGATGATACGCCGAACCTTGACCGCACGAAAAAAGGTACCGTTGCTGCAAGCGACGACACCTGTGCCACGTCTGTTCCTGGCGTCTACGCCGGCGGTGATGCCGCAACCGGTGCCGCTACGGTCATCCTCGCCATGGGTGCCGGCAAGAAAGCCGCAGCTGCCATGGCAGACTATATGCTAAAAAAATAAGAATCATGAACACATAAGAAAAACAGCTGCAGAGGGTGCTCTGCAGCTATTTTTCTTCATTCAAAAAGGAGGTCCCTGAAAAGGGGACCTCCTTTTCCTTTATGGAATGGGGCACCATCAACTCAAAGTTTCATATCCCCATTCTTGACCCAGCCCAGGCGGCAGCAGCCATGATTGATCATGGGCGACAGGATGGCTGGCAGGATAAAGGAAATAAAAAGAAGCCCCAGCCAGTCAAAGGACGTAATCGTCGCTTTGGTCCCCGCTGCCATATCAGAGATCCATCCAGTAAAAACACCAATCTGCCCAACAAGACCGCAGGTCCCCATGCCAGAAGAAACGGCCGCTCCATCCATCCTCAGCTTAAAGACACAGGTTGCCAGCGGTCCCGTTATGGCGGAAGCAAGGATGGGGCCAATCCAGATGCGCGGATTCCGGACGATGTTGGGCATCTGCAGCATGGATGTGCCAAGGCCTTGGGACAGCAAGCCGCCCACACCATTTTCCCGATAGGACTGGACGGCAAAACCAATCATCTGGGCCGAGCAGCCCGCCACAGCCGCGCCGCCAGCAAGACCAGTGAGGCTCAAGGCTGCACAGATGGCAGCGGACGAAATAGGCAGGGTAAGGGCAATGCCGACAAAAACAGAAACAAGGATGCCCATAAGAAAGGGCTGCAATTCCGTAGCCCACATGATGACAGCCCCTGTCTGCATCGCAACTTGCCCTAAGGGCGGGGCCCATAAAGCTGCAAGAGTGACACCGACACCAATGGTTACAAGGGGCGTTACAAGGATATCGACTTTTGTTTCCCCAGCGACCAATTTCCCGATTTCACTTGTGACAATGGCCACAAAAAGCACCGCCAAAGGACCGCCAGCGCCGCCCAGTGCATTGGTTGCAAATCCGATAGTAAGAAGCGAATAAAGGACCAAGGGCGGACAATGCAGCGCGCGGCCAATGGCAACGGCCATGGCAGGCCCGCTCATGGCCATGGCAAGGCCGCCAACCGTATACTTGACGCCGCCTACGGTCGCGACGACAGTCTTTAACTCGCTGATATCAAAAAGAAGGCCTATAGCATTGATGATGGTCCCTATGAGCAGGGAACAAAAAAGACCTTGGGCCATGGCGCCCATGGCGTCAATGAGATATCGTTCAGTTGAGATTTCTACGTTCTTTTTCTTTAAAAATGCCTGAATCACTTTCATTTATTTTCCTCCTTTGTTCCGCACACGCCTTTTCTCTTGTATACAAGAGACGCCAAAAAAAGAATACGCTTTGGTTGATAATCTGTCAATTTACATGACAAGACAATAGTAATCTCACAAGTAAGGATGTTCCCTTCTTGTAGTTTTCCAGCTTGATTTTTTCCCTTACTGTAGGCAAAGGAAGCCATCTGCTGTCTTTTTTCATTCCGGCGTTTCTCTTTTTGACAGTGCAAAGCGCTCTTTCGTCATCAGGCGTCCATTCATCTGGGTCTTCTTTGGGGAAGCTTCTTTTCAGTGCAGAAGGAACGCTCCCTGCTGCCGAACAGGTTGCGAAAAAATATCCCCTCAACCTTCAATATGCAATAGTCCGTCCCATCCCATGGTATAATAGAAAGAAAAAACTATGAAAGGAGTCCTCGCCATGCCCTTATCCATGAGCCTTGAACCGGCCCAAAAACAACAGCTCACGCAGCACCTCATCCAGCAGATGAACCTCCTCCAAATGACGAGCGAGGAACTGGATGCCTTTGTGGCAAGGGAAGTGGAGCAAAACCCGCTCCTTGACTTTCCGGAAGAGCGGGAAACGTGGCGGGAAGAGGGACCGGAATGGCGCCGCATGCACCTAAGGGCGCAAGATTCCAGCGATGATCCCCCACCAAGTCCCATCGAAAACGCCCACTTTCAGGAAATGACCTTGGAAGCTTTCTTGGATGACCAGATTGGCTGCCTTTCCCTCTCTCCTTTTGAAGCGCGTCTTGCCTATTTCATTGCCGGAACCTTGGATCCCTGCGGATATTGGAGGGAGGATCCCGCTGCTGTCGCTGAACGCTTTGACACATCAGAAAAAGCAGTCCTTACCGTCCTTCAAAAGGTGCAGCATCTCGAACCCTGCGGCGTCGCTGCCCGTTCCCTTAAGGAGTGTCTCCTCATGCAGCTTTCCCAGCAAAAAGGCGATACAGCCCTTGCCCAAAAGATCATCGAAGAGGGGCTTGATGATCTTGCAAAAAACCGGATTCCCCAGCTTGCCGCTCGGTTTAGCGTGACAAAAGAAGCGGTTCTTGCGGCGCGGGCCCTCATCCGCAGCCTAAATCCAAAGCCCGGTACCGCCTTTAGTGAAGCAGGCCCCGTGGATTTCCTCCACGAAGATGCCTACGTCAAAACGACGGAAAAGGGGCTTGAACTCACCTTATCAAAATCCTTTGGCAGGACACTTGTCATCAACAAAGGCTATCTGTCGATTTTGGGCAGCTCGGATCGGCCCAAAGTCAAGGAATACCTCAAAAAAGAACTCAAAAGGGCCAAAGAGCTCCAAGCCCTCTTAAAGAGCCGCGAAGATACGCTCGCTGTTGTCCTCGATGCCCTTGTAACGCATCAGGAAAACTTTTTCCGCTATGGACCGGGGCATAAAGCGCCCTTAAAACTGGCAGACCTTGCGGATGATACAGGGTTTGCCATATCCACAATCAGCCGCGCCCTTTCCCATAAGGTCATTGCCTGCCGTTGGGGCGCTTATCCAGCAGATACCTTTCTCGTCGGGACAGCGGCCAAAGCCTCCGAAGAAAAAGGAACGGAAACAACGGATGAAGCCTTGGAACTTGCCTTGCAGTCCCTCATTGATGACGAAGATAAGCACCACCCCTTGAGCGACCAAGCCCTTTGTGACAAGCTCAACGCCATGGGCATTCCCGTAGCCCGCCGGACGGTCAATAAATACCGAACCAAACTCGGTATTCCCGGCAAAAGCGCCCGCAAAGTCTGGTAAAAAAGAAGCAAAACAAGAAAAGTGGACCATTTGGCAGCAATTTGCAAATGGTCCATTTTTTAGTCATGTAAAAAACACCTTTAAATTTTCTTGATTTTTAAAGGTGTCTCCCGGATACCTTTATCGAATAAAGATATTGAAATCATACCTTTAAATTTTTGCGTTTTTTAAAGGTATCGTCTGGATACCCTTATTGGATAAAGGTATTAGCTTGAAACCTTTATGAAATAACGATATCATGCTCATACCTTTAAATTTAAGGCTCTGTCACAACAAATGGTTGATTTTTGACGAGAAATAGCGTATAATAATAGTAAGAAACAGTACCACCGAAGGAGGTAATTGGATATGCCTACTATCAAAGACGCATTAGATATTATCGGTAAGTTGACTGTCGCAGAGCAGGAAAGCCTTAAAACAATGCTTTTAAGTCCTGCCTTTGTAAAGTCTTTGAATATTGAAGATTTCGTAGCAAAGGAACGCTTTGCAAATGGTCGTGTATGCCCTCTTTGTGGCTGTATCCATGTGGTTCGCAATGGTCATCGTAAAGATGGCACACAGCGATATGTATGTAAGGATTGTGGCAAGTCCTTCGTGATTGCTACGAACTCCATTGTGTCTGGTACAAGAAAAGACTTGTCCGTGTGGGAGCAGTACATTGATTGTATGATGAATGGCTTATCCATTCGTAAGACTGCTGTTGCTTGTGGGATTCACAGAAACACCGCATTCCTTTGGAGACACAAGATTTTGGATGCACTTCAGAATATGGCAGACGATGTTACCCTTGACGGCATTATTGAGGCTGACGAAACTTTTTTCGCCATCTCGTACAAGGGCAATCATAGCAAGAGTAAGACATTTGCTATGCCACGCAAGGCTCATAAGCGTGGTCATTCTACACATATCAGAGGCTTGTCCCAAGAAAAGGTATGTGTTCCTTGTGCGGTTAATAGGAATGGCTTGTCTATCTCCGAGATTACGAATACTGGTAGAGTTTCTACAAGAGATTTACATCATATTTATGATGGTAGGATTAAGACCAATTCCACTCTTGTTACGGACAAGATGAACTCCTATGTGAGATTTACAAATGCCAATGGCATTGACCTTGTGCAGTTAAAGACTGGCAAAGCCAAGAAAGGCATTTATAATATCCAACATATCAATAGCTACCATAGCCAGCTAAAGAGGTTTATGCGTGGCTTTAACGGTGTTTCTACCAAGTATCTGAACAACTATCTTGTGTGGAATAACCTTGTAAATTACGCCAAAGAAAGCGACATGGAGAAAAGGAACATCTTCTTAACTTTTGTTTTGGCAACATTGAAAACTGCTAAATGCAGAGATTTATCAAACAGACCAGCAGTTCCTCTGGTCGCCTAATTAGAATTTGTGGAGATGATAAGATGGTCAATATAACAGATGTAAAACAGATTCTTCAATTTGCAATAGATGCGGAGATTAAAGTCTTTCTTGATGGTGGCTGGGGTGTAGATGCTCTTCTTGGATATCAGTCAAGAGCCCATAATGATATTGACATTTTTGTAGAAAAGAACGATTATCAGAACTTTATAGAAATAATGAAAGCTAATGGCTTTTATGAGATTAAGATGGAATATACAACATTGAACCATACTGTATGGGAAGATTTGAAAAACAGAATTATTGATTTGCATTGTTTTGAATATACGGACGAAGGTGAAATTCTTTATGATGGGGATTGTTTTCCGGTAGAAACTTTTTCGGGTAAAGGAAGAATTGAGGAAATAGAGGTTTCCTGTATTGAACCATATAGTCAAGTAATGTTCCATCTGGGATACGAGTTTGATGAAAATGATGCACATGATGTGAAGTTATTGTGTGAGACACTTCATATCGAAATTCCAAATGAGTATAGATAACTGCAAATAACAGTTTGTAGGGGAGTCTGATACTCCCCTATAAAAATGGCTATTTATCAACTGTTTGTTGTGACATAGCCTTTTATTTTTTGAGAGTCCATAATAAACCTCCTACGATCACTAATTTTCTGTTCTGCTAGCAGTTTATCATGACCGCTGTCTTATCTCTGTTGTTACAACAACAAAAAAAGAACGCCCTTTCCCTTAGGAAAAGGCGTTCTTAAGGTGAAAAAGACGATTTACAGGATCAACCGTCCCTTCTACATCAGCGCGGCTCAATGAGCAGTTTGATTGCCGTGCGTTCTTCCCCATCGATAGTAATATCGATGAAGGCAGGAACACAGATGAGGTCCATCCCATGCGGTGCAACAAAACCACGGGCAATCGCAATCGCCTTCACGGCTTGGTTCAGGGCACCTGCACCAATGGCTTGGATTTCCGCCTTGCCATTTTCTCTCAATACACCTGCTAATGCTCCTGCTACAGAGTTTGGATTGGATTTTGTTGATACCTTTAGTACATCCATTTTGAGACCCCCCATTGAGTATAGTACTGTGTGAACAACATTCGATCACTACAATTTAAGTGTATTATAACACAAATTTTGAATTTGGCTAGTAAAGATTGTGCAAATGTTTGAATGGATAGCGAAAATTTTACTTAAAAGTCCCTAAAACGTGTACAAATTTATAAAATGACCAGGAAATAAACAAAATATTTATGCAAAACGATCCCTTGACTGAATAGAAACGGATTTTTCATGCCCGCTTTATGAGATCATAGAGATAGAGACTGCAAAGACTCTTTGCGTCGCAGATTTCACCAGAAAGCACTTTTTCCTTGACCTCTTCTGGAGTCAGAATCACGACATTGAGAAACTCATCCTCGTCAGGATGCTGTTTTCCCGATGTGAGACCTGTTGCTGCATACAGATGGATCTGTTCATCCGTAAAACCCGGTGTTGTAAGGATGGCCGTCAGTTTCTTGAATTCCTTCGCCTCATACCCTGATTCCTCAGAAAGCTCCCGTTTGGCGCAGGATAAAGGGGCCTCATCCCCTTCAATCTTTCCCGCCGGAATTTCATAGAGCACCTTTTTAACAGGATAACGGAACTGACGGACAAAAATCATGCTGCCATCATCTAAAATCGGCAAAATGCCTACGGCACCTTGGTGACGGATGAATTCCCGCTGGGATTCGTGTCCATTAGGGAGTTGGACCCGGTCCCGATAGACTTTCAGCAGTCTTCCATTAAATATGAATTCACTTTCAAGGGTACTTTCCCTTAGTTTCTCATCGTCCATGGACAATTCTCTTCAACTCCTATCCAATATCATCGCTTGCGTCAATTTCCAAAATGCTGCTTTTCCTTTTCCGCCATGGCAAGCAGTTCCTTGGCATTTTCCCGCGCAGATTCTGTTTGTTGGGTTCCGCTCGTCATGCGCATGATTTCTTCAATACGGCCCGCCCGGGAAAGGATCGTCACTTCGCTGGCAGTCATCCCTTGGTCACTGTTTTTAGCAATATACAGATGCTGATCGGCAAAACAGGCAATCTGGGCCAGATGGGTAATGCATAATACCTGCCGCTGTTTGGCAATGAGCGCCATTTTCTCAGCCATCTTCTGGGCAGTGACCCCGCCAACCCCCGTATCAATCTCATCAAAGATCATGGTCGGGACGCCAAATTTGCGAAGCAGGACTGTTTTGGCAGCTAGGGCAAACCGTGAAAGCTCACCGCCGGACGCAATTTTCATCAGCGGTGCCGGTTTCATTCCAGCATTGGCCGAAAAAAGAAAGGTTGCCTCGTCTTGACCATTTTTTCCACAGTGATCCAATTTGGTGAAGTGAATGGAAAGAACGGCATGGGGCATCGCAAGGTCATGAAGATGCGGCAGAATGTCAGCACAGAACCGTTCAGCGGCCGCCTTTCTCTTTTTTGTCAAATCATCTGCTTTTTCCTGAAGGACCGCATCCAGTTTCTTTTGAAGTTTTGTAAGACGATCAATCTCATCCTGCAGGGATTGGAGTTTTTCATACTCCTTCCTTCCCCTACCTGCATAGGACAGGATTTCTTCCAAAGATCCTCCATATTTTTTCTTTAAATGATAAAGCAGGTCCAGTCGAGTCTGGGCTTCTTCCAAGGTTTCCCGGTAATCTTCATCCCCGGAAAGACGATCAGAAAGGGTCTGCCTTACATCTTCAAGCGTCTCCCAGGACGAATCGAGTATTTGGGCAAGGTCATCCAAAGAAGAATCGTAGGCTGCCGCACTTAAAAGCGCATCCTTGGCGTCTGTCAAGGCGTCAAGGACGCCCTGTGTCCCTTCATCCCCGGAGAGGAGTTCGTGGGCGCGGCTAAGGTCTCCTCTGACTTTATCCTGGTTGGAAAGGCGCCGCACGGTTTCACGCAGCGCATCATCTTCGCCCAATTTGATCTGGGCGTCATCAATTTCTTTGAGCTCATCTTCGAGGCGTGCCAGCTCCTCTTCCCGACGTTCATTTTTGCCTTCCCAATAAGACAGGGTTTCCCGTCCCTTTTGAGCGGCCTCAAAGGCCTCTTGATAAGCCTTCAGAGTCAGTGCCAATTCTGGCTCATAGTGATGAAGGATAGTAATGACAGCACCAGGCCGAAGCAGGGTCTGATTTTCATGTTGTCCATGGATGTCCACAAGAAGGGCCCCCAAACGGGCAAGCGTCTTTACCGGAACCTGCGTATCATTGACAAAGGCCTGACTTTTTCCCTGTGCGGAAACGCGGCGGCGCAAAAAGAGGGTGCCGTCTTCTGCGCAAAGCCCCAACTCTGACAAGAGGGTTTCTACGGGACGATTTTCTTTTACATCGAAAACAGCCTGGATCTGATAGGCATCAGCGCCCGTGCGAACTGCATCTGACGGAGCCCGTCCTCCGAGGACAATCCCTAACGCATCAATCAGAATGGATTTACCGGCACCGGTTTCCCCCGTAAAAACGTTGAAACCAGGGGCAAACCCGATTCTCACCTTATCAATCAGGGCAAATTGCTGCACTTCAAGGAATGTCAGCATCGCTGAGCCTCCTTAGCTCTTTTTCTGCATGATGCGGGTTTTGACGGTCTCTACATGTTCCCGCGAATCGATAATTAGCATGACCGTATCATCACCGCCCACAGTACCAAGGACCTCGCTCCAGTTGAGATGGTCAATGGCATAAGCAACCGCCTGTGCCGTACCGGGAAGGGTATGAACCACAATAATGACCTCCGAAGAAACCACGGTCAAGATATAACTGCGGAGCATATCTTCCAAACGATCCGTCGTAATGATTTGGTTATGCTCAGAAGGAAAACTATATTTATACCGACCATCTTCATCAGGGACCTTGATCAGCACCATATCCTTGATATCCCTGGACACAGTAGCCTGCGTCACATTGAACCCCGCTTTCTTCAAGGCTTCTGCAAGATCGCTCTGGGTCTCAATGACTTGGGTCTTGATGATCTGTTTGATTGCTTCCTGTCTGGATAATTTCATGATTTCACTTCCTATACAATGGTCTGTCCTTCATTGCGAAGGAGCCGGTCCTGCCAAGTTTCATAATAACGCAGCGGACTCAAGCGGGCAAACTTCGCATCAAAGGGGCAGCGCTCGACAATCACTTTCTGGTTTTTTTCAAGGCTTGCAATCGTCATCCCATCGGCGGATACAAGAATTTCCTCAAATGGAGGATACGGTTCAATCTCTATCGTATCCTTCATGGGAATAACGAGTGGACGCGCATGAAGGGCATGAGGACAAATGGGGGTAATGAGCATGACCGATAGACTAGGATGAACAACAGGCCCTCCGGCAGAAAGGGAATACGCCGTCGACCCTGTCGCCGACGCAATGATGATGCCATCGGAAGGAAAGTTGGCCGACGGCTGACCGGCAATGCGCATGCGGAGCCGCGTCAGTCGGGAACGATCGGCACTTTCTAGGACCATATCATTAAGGGCATGGCCTTTTTTTATGATCTTGCCAGCTTCCCAAATGGACAGCTGGAGCATGCTGCGTTTTTCGATGGTATAAGCTCCATCGGCCAATTTTGTTAGGACCTTTTCCAAATCAGGAAAACAGGCTTCCGTCAGGAACCCAACCTTGCCCATATTGACCCCGATGAGCGGTACCTGCAGGGGCGTTACATAACGGGCGGCCCTCAAAATGGTGCCATCTCCGCCCAAGGTCATCGCAAAATCAAGGCGGCTGAGGCTTGCCGGATCTTCTTGGTCATAACCCGGCACGTTGAAGGCTGCCGCAATTTCCTTAGGAAAAGCAATCCTGATTTTGGCATGTTCTGCCGCCTTGACGACGGCCGACAGGGCATTTCGAACGTTTTCTTTATTGAGGTTTGGGAAAATGCCAACCATCCATTCTCTCATGTCAATCCCCCCTCTTATAGAAGAAAAAGATGGGATTCAGTCACCACTTTTTGGGGATCCGAATCAGAAACAGCATCGCTGCCCTCTTTTCCAAGATATAATAGATATTCAATATTGCCTTCCGGTCCCTTAATGGGAGAATAGGAAAGGCCTTTGGGAATAAACCCGATTTCCCGGGCAAAGCTGAGCACCTTTTGAATCACTTCCAAATGCACTTTTTGGTCCCTCACAACGCCCTTTTTCCCTACATGTTCCCGCCCTGCTTCAAACTGCGGTTTGATGAGGGCAATGAGAAAGGCATCATCTTTCATGATCTTATAGGCTGCCGGAAGCACCTTATCCAAAGAGATAAAGGCTACGTCAATACTGACGGCATCAACCAGTTCCCCTAAGGAATCCGCTTCCAGAAAGCGGACATTGGTGCGTTCCATATTGACAACGCGCGGATCGTTTCTGAGCTTCCAGGCCAGCTGTCCATAACCGACATCAATGGCAAAGACCTTTTTAGCTCCGTGCTGCAGGGCACAGTCCGTAAAGCCCCCTGTTGAGGCTCCCAGATCGGCCATCGTCTTTCCTTCCAAAGAAATGGGAAATACTTCCAGGGCCTTGTTAAGCTTATAGCCCCCCCGGCTGACAAAAGGCATCTTTTTCCCTAAAAGGGTAATTTGGGCATCCGGTTTGACCATGGTTCCCGGTTTATCGATTTTTTGGTCATCGACAAGGACTTCCCCTGCCATAATGACTGCTTGGGCTTTACTTCTTGATTCAAATAGGCCCTGTTCCACAAGGAAAAGATCGAGCCGTTCTTTTTTCATTGTTTAAGGGCCTCTCTTTCGATTTCTTGATAGGCGGTTAAGATCCGTTCCACAAGGCTGTCCTCATCCAGCCGGATGTCCCGCAGGAGAAACTCCCTCTTCCCATGAGAAACAAATTCATCAGGAATCCCGAGATTAAGGACGCGGCAGTCACCTAAGCGGTTTTCTTGATTTAAATAGGAAATGATGCCTTCCCCATATCCGCCACAAAGCGCGTTTTCTTCGATTGTGACAATGAGCTTGACCTTTTTGGAGGCTTCAAGGAGCGCCGCTTGATCGAGCGGTTTGATGAAGCGTCCATTGACGATTCCCACGGAAATCCCCTTGGCACGCAGGTGTTCGGCTGCCAGCTTAGCCGTTTCGACCATGGTCCCCACGGCCCAAAGATCGATTTGGGTTCCTTCCTGAAGCCGTTCACTACGGCCAATGGGAAGCGTATGGAGGGGTTCTGTCACGGGCACACCGACACCGCTGCCGCGAGGATAACGAATGGCACAGGGGCCTTCATACTGAGTTGCCGTATAGAGCATATGGCGGAGCTCATTTTCATCTTTTGGTGCCATGATAACAAAATGAGGCATGAGTCTTAAATAAGAGCAGTCAAAATTACCATGGTGCGTGGCGCCATCATCCCCCACAAGGCCGGCCCGATCCAGGCAGAGCGTGAAAGGAAGCTCCTGGATGGACACATCATGGAGAAGCTGGTCAAAGGCACGCTGGGCAAAAGTCGAATAAATGGCAACCACAGGATGGTATCCGTTTGCTGCAAGACCTGCCCCCATCGTCACTGCATGCTGCTCAGCAATCCCTACATCAAAATAGCGGTCAGGATGAACCCTTTGAAAAGCGTCAAGGCCCGTCCCTTCCGGCATGGCCGCAGTGATTGCGACAAGTTTGGGGTCCTTGTCGGCCAACTGGATGAGCGTCTTGCTAAAGATGCTGGTATAACTTGGCGGCGCATCTTTTTTCGTGATCTTTTCTCCTGTTGCCACAATAAAAGGCCCTGTTCCATGGAATTTATTGGGGCTTTTTTCGGCAGGGGCGTACCCCTTTCCCTTTGTTGTAAGGACATGAATGAGCACCGGTTCCGTCAGGTTCTTGGCTTTTTGCAGGGTCTCTACAAGAGAAGGGATATCATGTCCGTCCACAGGGCCCAGATATTTAAAGCCTAGATCTTCAAAAAACATCCCCGGCACAAAAAAATACTTCAGGGAATCCTTGAGCCGCCCAATGGTCTTGGCCACTTGGGTGCCAATGGAAGGAATGGCTTTAAGTACGCCTTCTACATCTGCCTTGACGCGGGAATAGGCCGGATCTGTCCGCAGTTCCGTCAAGTAGGAGGACAGGGCTCCCACATTGCGGGAAATAGACATTTCATTGTCATTTAGGATGACGATGAGTTTTTTCTTGAGGTCACCTGCATGATTGAGCCCTTCCATGGCTTCTCCGCCCGTTAGGGCCCCATCCCCGATGACAGCAATGACATTGTAATCATCACCTGACAGGTCACGGGCACAGGCCATACCAAGAGCGGCTGAAATAGACGTGCTGGCATGTCCCGTTCCAAACGCGTCACAAGGATTCTCGCTGCGTTTGGGAAAACCGCAGAGGCCGCCATAGGTACGCAGGGAAGGAAAATCCTTGAGGCGCCCGGTTAGGATCTTGTGGATATAGGATTGATGGCCTACATCCCAGACAATTTTATCACGGGGAACAGAAAAGACACGGTGCAGGGCAATGGTCAGTTCAACGACACCCAGGTTAGGCGCCAGATGGCCCCCGTTTTTAGAAACAACATCAATAATGAGGCTGCGGATTTCAGCACATAGCTGGGGAAGCATGGAAGGATCGATTTTTTTTACATCTTCCGGTGAATGGATTTCTGAAATGAGTGACATGAAACGCCTCCTTTCGCAGGCTACGAAAGTTATGTAAAGATCTATTTCTTTCGATTGTACAAATGCCGAGCAATCTCAAGAAGCGGTTCTGCCCTTTCGCCAAAAGGCTCTAGGGAAAGTTCTGCCTTCTTTAACGTATCAAGGGCCATGGCTTTGGCTCCTTCCAAGGTAAAGAGGGTGACGTACGTGGATTTGTGCATCTTTTCATCCATTCCAGCCTTCTTGCCCATGACCTTACTGTCACCTTCAACATCAAGGATGTCGTCCGTAATTTGGAAGGCAAGACCAAAAAGGGAAGCAAATTTCGTAAGTGCATTGACTTCATCCTTGCTGCCGCCGCCCAAGAGAGCCCCGCTGCGGATGGCAGCGATAAATAAGGCCCCGGTCTTGGCCTCATGGAGCTGCTTCAATTCAGACGGTTCCAAGTGCTTTTCCTCAGCATTGATATCAAGGGCCTGCCCGCCGACCATTCCCTCCGGTCCCGCGTAGCGGGCAATTAGATGAATGATTTCGACCATGAGAGCCGGATCGACACCCTTTTGCTCTGTCATCACCTCAAAAGCCTGGGTCAAAAGCCCATCACCGGCCAAAACGGCCATGGCCTGACCAAAAGCCTTGTGATTGGTGAGCCGCCCCCGGCGGTAGTCATCATTATCCATTTCGGGCAGGTCATCATGAATCAGGGAATACGTATGAATCATTTCAAGAGCGGCCGCAAGAGGCAGAAAATCAGTACCGTTGCCACCGACGGCATCGGCGGCAGCCATGAGGAGAATCGGGCGCAGCCTTTTTCCCCCCGCAAGGGCACTGTATGCCATGGCTTCATCAACACGGCTGATGGCGCCTACACCAATTCTTTTTTTGAGAAAGTCATCGACTCGTTCGGACCGTTCCTTAAGGTATTGGGATAAATCCATCATGCATCCTCCTCTGGGAAGAGTTCCAGTTTTACATCGCCCGAAGCAGTTGCCGTCACTTTCTCTACTTCCTGCTCGACTTTCTTAAGGGCCGCTCCACACTGGGCAGAAAGGGTCATCCCTTCCTTGTAGAGCTTTACCGTATCTTCAAGGGGAAGATTGCCGCTTTCGAGTGCTTCTACAATCTCCTCCAACCGTTTCATATTGTCTTCAAACGTTGCCTTCTTGGCAGCCATATCAGGATTCCTCCTTTTTACTCACAATGCTCGTCAGGGCGCCGTCCTTGAAATAGGTTCGAATGACGTCGCCTTCCTTGATGCCCACAAGCGAAGACATGATCTTGCCCTCGGGTCCTTCCGTCATGGTATAGCCACGTTCCAGGACTTTCTGTGGGTCAAGGAGCTGAAGCTTGACTGTCACTTCTTTAAGACGCTGCTGGATTTCAGATAGAGCGCTGCGGAAGTGAAGGTCAAGGTCCTTATTGAGGCGGGTCAAATGGTCTTCATAGCGGGAGACAAAGATGTCGGGATGCCGGAAAAACCAGTGATCCTGCAGTTTCATAAGGCGCATGTTCTCCCGTTCCAAGCGGCGGCTAAAACTTGCTGAAAAGGACTGGACCAACTGATCAAGCCGCTGGGACTGCCCTTGTGTAAGCCGCTCAGGATAGCGAAATACAGGGCGCTGCAAAACACCTCCAAGGCGCTGGCGTTCTGCTGACAAACGGTCTGTGACCGCCTTTTTAAGACGCAGGTCCAATTTTTCATAAGAAGCCATATCCCTCCTGCGATCGGGAACGGCAAATTCAGCCGCCTGAGACGGTGTTGCTGCTCGTTTATCAGCTGCAAAGTCTGATAAGGTAAAATCGATTTCATGACCTACGGCAGAGATGATTGGAATCTTTGAAGCTGCAATGGCCCGGACCACCTTTTCATCATTAAAGGCCCAGAGGTCTTCCATGGATCCGCCGCCGCGGCCGACAATCAGGACATCACAGAGATTATGCCGGTTCATGAAACGGATACCTTCCACAATCTCGGGTGGTGCTTCCTTACCTTGAACCTTGACAGGATAGAGCCGGATCTTGACCGATGAATCGCGCCGACCGGCAACTTGGATAACATCTCGGATGGCGGCGCCATCGGCACTTGTTACGACGCCGACGATACGCGGGGAAACCGGAAGGGGCTTTTTTCGGACTTCGTCGAAAAGGCCTTCTGCAGACAGCTTCTGTTTCAAGGCTTCATAAGCCGCCATTAGGTCTCCTGTCCCTACGGGCATGAGCATATCGACATAGAATTGATAGATTCCATCCCGTTCATAGACGTCAATACGGCCAACGCCCACAACCTGATCCCCATCGCGGGGGAGTTTCTTGAGGCGCTGGGCAGACCCTTTGAACATAACGCACTTGATGAGCCCTTTACCATCCTTGAGATTGAAATAGCAATGGCCCGAAGCATACCGCCTGAAATTGGACACTTCACCTTGGATCTGGAGATTGGCGAAGGTTGAATCCTTATGAATCAATTCCTTCAAGGACAGATTGACTTCAGAAACAGTAAACACCTTACCGAAGATCATGGGCGTTCCCTCTTTCTTTGAGGACTCCAAACCATGCATTGCCAATTGCACCATCGGTACTGCAGATTGGATCAGCCGTAAGAAGGGCAATACCCTTTCCCGACAGGCGGGTCCTCAGTTCTTTTCGAATATAGAGATTAGCGCTGACGCCGCCAACAAAAAGCACTTCCGTAAGCTTGTGCACGCTACAAAGATAACTGATTGTATGATAAAGGCCCTTGGCAATGGCGTGGAGTGTACCCAAAGCAATTTCACTGCCCTTCCCCCCGTTTTCAATCGCCCGGAGAGCAGCGGTGGCAGGACCTGAAAGGCTCATGCGTCCTTCTTCAGACCAGACCTTAAGAGGATAGGGACGGGCTGCTTCCTGCGCCAGTGTCTCCAGCTGGGGACCGCAGGGAAAAGAAAGTCCCAAAGCGACCCCTACGCGGTCAATCATCTGCCCTGCATGAAGGTCGATGCTGGTTCCGCAGGGCGTAAGGATGGTCTCACCATTTTCGCTTCTTTCAGCAAGAAGAAGATCCGTCGTTCCGCCGGAAACATGGACCACGAGACAGCGCGCCGGCGGGCGGCGGCGAAGCCCCCAGAAACCGGCAAACATATGGTTATGCTGATGGGTAGCTGCAACAAGGGGCACGTTCATGAGATGACTTAAACTGCGTGCCATGCCCCAACCCACCAAAAAGGCAGGCATATAAGATTCCTTGAGCGGTCTTGGCCGCTTAGATGCGACAATGGCAGCAAGCCGGCCCTGTGTAAGATCAATGCGTTCCAAAAGATCCGGCAGGGCCCGCGTATGCTGGAAGACCATTTCCGATTGGGACAGACCGCGGCGGCCCTCTTTTACACGAAGAAGGCGCCGCTCATCAAAAAGCAGCGCACCCGTTCCATCCATAAGGGCTGCACTTGTCGTATAGCAGCTCGTATCGATGCCAAGGACAAGGTCAGTCTTTTCCATGATTTCTCACAAGTGTCCCCAAAAGACCGTTGATGAAATGGGGAGAGTCATCCCCGCCATAGATTTTAGCAATCTCCACGGCCTCACTGATGGCAATGGCAGGAGCAATCTTTTCAGGACTGAAATACATCTCAAAAGCAGCCATGCGGAGCAAATTCCGATCGACTCCAGCCATGCGTTTGACTTTCCATTCGTCAGAAAGGGTGTCAAGGACGCTGTCAATAGCCTCAAGATGCTCCCGGGTTCCCGTAACCAGGGCCGCAGCATAGTTTTCATCATCTTTGGGAAGTGCGGGCGTATCCTCATCTTCAAGCAGGGCTTTCACGGTATCAAGAGGAGATACATCCGTTGTAAAATCAAGGGAAAACAAGCTCTTCATTGCAAGTGTACGTGCTTCTCTTCTACTCATAATATCCTCATTTCCATCTAGTTAGGTTTCTGCGTCAAAAGGGCGCGGCGCAATTCAATCATCTACGGTAAGGCGGCAGCAGGTTATCAAGAAGATCGACAAAATCCTCTCCTTCGTCCATCCTGTTGCCGATATAAAAGCCAAGACCTATGCAGATCAGCAGGAATACGGCCCTGAAGAACCCCAGCAAGAGAAAGAGGATTCCCACAAATAGACCCACCCCAGCACCAATGACACGCCACCGGCTGGTTTCCATGATATTTCTAAACATTTCTTGCCACATGGTTCAGGCCCCCTACTCTTTTGCCTTGATGTGTTTAAAATAAAGTTCCACATCGCTGACTTCCACACCAATGACGGTCAAGATATTTTTCTTCACCGTACGGCGGACTTCTTCCGTCGTATCCGGAATATTGATGCCAGGTTCAATAGAGGCGTTGATGCGCACTTCAATCTGCTGGCCATTCATCTTGACCTTGGCCTTGGCCCCATGGACACCATAAACGTCGTTCGTGAAGCTGGCAATGTAATCTTCCATGGCACGCTGGCTTACGTGAATCTGGCCTTCATGTTCCGTATCAATGGTGAGACTGCTGCTGGATCCACGGCTCCAGCCAGCAACAAGAAGACGGATGCTCATGATAAAAAGGACAGCCCCGCCAACCGTGTATTCCCAGCGTCCGGGGATCCGGCTGGCAAATGACACAAATTCATCAAGCGGCACTAAATTCAAGCTGACAATCATGATAAGAACAGCGGCTACACCCAAGCTGCAGGTATAAAGCGTCAAAATGATGCGGTCAATGATACTCATGCGTTTACTCCCGAAGCCTCTTGGCTTGCTGTTTCTTCTCCTTGTTCCTTCGATGAGGAATCTGCATCCTCACCTTCAGGATCCTTCGGTTCCTGCTTCAAGGCGGTTTCTTCCCTTACCGCTTCTTTGTAGCGTTCTTCCAGGGTAGCTACATCCCCCTTTCCCGAGAGGCCTTCCAGCTTATCTTTTCTGACGCCTTCCACATGGATATCCACAGCTGTCACTTCGTACCCTGCCATATTTTCCACTGCGTCCTTGACTTTTTCCTGAAGTTTGATGGCCACATCGGGAATATTGTAACCATAAGTTATGATGACATGAACCTCAACACGGACCGTACGTCCTTCCGTAAACACCTTGATGCCCTTGGAAAAGTTTTGTTTTCCCAGCATTTCATTGATTCCGCCGCGGATCCCGCCGCTCATGCCATACACACCGGGTACTTCGGAAGCCGCGAGTCCTGCAACAATGGATAGGACCTCATCATCGACATGGATGGAGCCCATGTCATCCGTTTCAGAGGAAACCTTTGTTCCATCCTGCAGCATTTCAAGTTCCTTGTTATCGCTCATCAATTTCACCTCAGATGAAAGAATATACGTGAAACCATGTTGGTATCAAATAATTATAACACAGGCTGCTTATCTTTCCAATGACCTAGGAAGGGATGTATGTGTCAACATTTTCTCGGGAGACCCCTATAAGATTGTGTTGCAGCTTAATTAAATGCGGAAAATGGAGCTTAAGTGACCTATTGCTGTACTGCTGGCCGTATAGCCACCAATTCCCCCATTCCTAATTCCCACATGTGGAACCATAGGAGATTTCTTCAGAGCGCTCCTCAAGGCCTTACGCAGTTCCGCGCTCTTCGGTGCTTTTACGGGCTTGAACTTGCTGGACAAGGCTGCTTCAAGCTCTTCATTTTGCAGGCCCGCAAGGA
>ENA-UEYL01000086-UEYL01000086.1-human-gut-metagenome-genome-assembly--contig:-NODE-86-length-92311-cov-18.234783_pt1 | contig 92311 bp, 73 predicted proteins | sample MGYA00242941_ERZ507946 | MGnify/ENA primary metagenome ERZ507946 (study PRJEB26167, sample SAMN06115482) | human gut metagenome | host: Homo sapiens | place: China:Guizhou | collected 2015-03-11...
ATAGTGCATGTTGGTAGCTGCTGTGTAAAGGCTAGCCGTATGTTGGCAGAGCATGCACAAAAAATAGGCGCATGGGGGATTGGTGCTATGGCTCCTCCTTTTCCGAAGATTGGTCGTATTGAGGAACTGGTAAAATATATCGAAGAAATAGCAGCTGGGGCACCCGAACTGCCTTTCTATTATTATCATATTCCGGCGTTCAATGGTGCTTTTTTACCAATGGTTAAGCTATTGGAAGCGGTAGACGGTCGTGTTCCCAATTTTGCAGGTATTAAATATACTTTTGAGAGTATGTATGAATATAACCAATGTCGTTTATATAAAAATGGAAAATTCGATATGCTGCATGGACAGGATGAGACAATTCTTCCTTGTCTGGCTATGGGAGGCGCTCAAGGTGGCATTGGAGGAACAACTAATTATAACGGTAAAGAATTGGTCGGTATTATTGAGGCTTGGGAGGCAGGTGATATAGAAACTGCTCGCGAACGCCAAAACTTCTCACAAGAAGTAATAAACGTGATTTGTCATTTCCGTGGGAATATTGTCGGCGGAAAACGTATCATGAAGTTGATAGGGCTTGATTTGGGCAAGAACCGTACTCCGTTTCAGAATATGACAGATGAGGAAGAAGCGCAGATGAAAGCGGAACTTGAAGCTATTCATTTTTTTGACCGATGCAATAAATTTTAAAAACGCATAGCATGAATACAACAGAATATTTGAGTAAGTGGGCTATATCATATAAAGACGATATAATAAATAATATTATGCCGTTTTGGATGAAGTATGGGTTAGATAGAGAACATGGAGGGGTGTATACATGCGTTAATCGTGACGGTAGTTTGATGGATACTACCAAGTCGGTTTGGTTTCAGGGACGTTTTGGATTTATAGCTGCATATGCATATAATAATATAGAAAAGAATCCTCAATGGCTGGCAGCCTCAAAAAGTTGTATTGATTTTATCGAAGCACATTGTTTTGATACGGACGGACATATGTTTTTTGAAGTTACAGAAGACGGAAAGCCCTTGCGTAAACGCCGTTATGTGTTTTCTGAAGGTTTTGCTGCAATAGCAATGGCTGAGTATGCATTAGCAACAGGTGAAAAAGAATATGCGAAAAAAGCTTTGGATATATTTAAACGTACCTTGCATTTCCTGAATACTCCGGGATTTCTTGAGCCAAAATATTTGCCTACTCTGCCTTCAAGAGGTCATTCTATAACAATGATCTTGATTAACACGGCTTCTCGTATCCGTATGGTTATTGATGATCCGTCGTTGACAGAGCAGATAGATACTTCGATTGCAGCGTTACGTAAATATTTTATTCATCCGGAGTTTAAAGCTTTGCTTGAAATGGTGGGACCTGACGGTGAATTCATAGATACTTGTAACGGGCGCGTTATAAACCCGGGGCACTGTATTGAAACTGCGTGGTTTATCATGGAAGAAGCTAAATATCGTAATTGGGATAAGGACTTACTTCAGTTGGCTCTTCAGATTCTTGATTGGTCTTGGGAGTGGGGATGGGACAAGGAATTCGGAGGAATTATCAATTTCCGTGACTGTCGGAATCTTCCTGTTCAGGACTATTCTCAGGATATGAAATTCTGGTGGCCGCAAACAGAAGCTATTATTGCCACTTTATATGCTTATCAGGCTACCGGAGATGAAAAATATCTTCAGATGCATCAACAGGTGAGTGATTGGGCTTATGCTCATTTCCCGGATAAGGAATATGGGGAATGGTATGGTTATCTTCATCGCGACGGTACTGTGGCCCAACCCGCTAAGGGGAATCTTTTTAAAGGACCTTTCCATATACCTCGTATGATGATTCGTGGTTATATGCTTTGTAAAGAGCTTCTTTGAGATATCACTGTTGATAGTTAAAGATACTTTTATTTAGTAAAGCACGTAGAGAAGCCGGCAAGATAAAAGTCTGCAAGTATATATGAAGCGTAACGCAGATGATGTTCAGGTGTTGTCAGTTACGCAGAATTTGACAAGAAACCGCCAGTGCTGAATTCAACCCCTTATTTTGGATTCACCACTGGTAAGGTTTTCTTTTTTTGAAAAACATTCATTTCTTCACTTTTCCCTGTTTGTCTGTGTTAGTGGATAAAGGATGGGGTGCGAGGAGTTCACTTCCATTTTTCATTATAGCAAGTCTTTATTTCATTATAGTAAATCTGAATATGCTTATAGCATAAATTATACTCATCGCGTATATTTTTCCTTCTTGTAGTTGAAACAAACTTCTAGGATTTTATAAAGCACTGCTTTAAGTAGGCAAAAGCTATGCTTTACACCTCCTAAAGCATTGCTTTAGATTTCTCAAAACGATGTGATATATAGGTATGGTGAAGGAGGTCTGAACAAATTTATTGGAGTTGTAGTTAACAAACATGAGCAAACGTTTGAAGTAATCGTCCTGGGGCTCAATAATTGTCGGGGACTTAAAGAATCCGTACCATTTGTGATACCTGTTGCTGTTACACTTATATAGATGACTCTGTTTTGCTTATGCAATCTGTCATTATACCGGTAATTGATTTTGGTTCTACAACAACCCCTAGAGAATTGAATAAGTGTGGTGTTGTCAATAAATAAATGCCTGTTTTTATAAGTATTATTGGTGAATGAATAGATAGTGGTTACAAGTGAATGCATAAGTTCAATTAGAACTTAGTTGAGTTATTTATTCATATTTTCTTCTATCTTATAGAGGATTTAGATATAAATCACCAATATGTATATCTAAAATCGCTGCAAATATATTTATATTATTAATATCTGCAAAGTATTTAATAAATTATTTTCTTATATATGCTATTAAATATAAAAATATGCATTATTAAAGTCATGAATAAAAGGGAAGAGTTATATCTTAAATAGGTAGAAAACAGGTCGATTTTGCGAATATGTTTTTGCTCCGATTAAAATTCTAAAGAGGAATCTGACGTAGGGAGATGAGGTATTACCGGAAGATTAGTTCTAATTGGACTTAGATAAGTATCTAAAATTATTTCAATTATTAACTAAAAGTAATACTAATGAAAAAAGACATCCTTTTGCTTATGTTGTGTCTTTTCTGCTCCATAGGGGCTATGGCACAGACAAAAACAATTACCGGTGTGGTAAGCGATGCTGCTGGTGAACCAATCATCGGAGCGAGTGTTGTCGAAGTGGGTACAACAAATGGTACCATTACTGACATCGATGGTAAATTTGTATTAAACATGAATCCGGACGGAAAAATCAGAGTTTCGTATATCGGATATCAAGTACAAACAATTGATCTTAAAGGAAAGACTTCTTTCCGGATTCAGATGAAAGAAGATTCTGAGATGCTGGAGGAAGTGGTAGTAACCGGTTATGGCGGTAAACAGTTGCGTACTAAAGTTACCAACTCAATTTCCAAGGTAAAAGAAGAAACATTGAAGCAGGGATTGTATTCAAATCCCGGTCAGGCATTATCCGGAGCTGTTGCAGGTTTGTCCGTTAGCCAGACTTCCGGTAATCCGGGCAGTACACCGACGCTGGTCCTTCGTGGAGGTACTAACTTTGATGGTTCTGGCTCTCCTCTGATTCTGATTGATGGACAGGTACGTTCTTCTTTGAGTGATATCAATCCGGATGATATTGAATCAATGGAAGTATTGAAAGATGCCGGTGCTACTGCAATCTATGGTGCACGTGCCAATGATGGTGTAATCCTTGTTACAACCAAGCGCGGAAAAAGCGGAAGAGCAGAAGTGAGCCTGAAAGCAAAGTTCGGGTTAAACTATTTCAAAAATTCCTATGAGTTTCTTGATGCCGGAGATTATATTTATTGGATGCGTATGGGATATAAGAATGCTTATATGGGAGATATGAAACATCCGGACGGAAGCGCTGTGAAGGCATGGTCTTCACTTAGTTCATTGACTAGTGCTACTCCTTACGGTACAGGTAATGCTTATTTTGCGAGTGACGGGGTGACCCCTCTGGATGGAAACAAAACGAGTTCTGCTATTTGGAGTACAATGAAATATACTGATAATCTGGCTTTTTTGTTGGATCAGGGTTGGCAAACAATGATCGACCCTATCTATGGGGATAAACTTATTTATAAAAACACAGACATCGCAGATTTCAACGTCCAAACTCCAGCATTTTCACAGGATTATAATTTAAGTGTAAGTGGCGGAAATGAAAAAGGGAACTACTATGCCGGGTTAGGTTATAATAAGAGTGACGGTACGGCATACGGCAACTGGTATAAGCGTATAACCTTTACCTTCAATGCTGATTATAAGCTGAAAGAATGGTTAACTTCCAGTTCCAGTTTTAATTTTGCGGACGCTACTTGGAACGGGTTGCCTGCTACTCAGACAGCAGAGGCTAATTATTTTTCTCGTTGTTTGTCATTGCCTCCTACTTTCCGCGGTTACAATGCAGATGGAGAGATGCTGCTAGGCCCTAACTCCGGGGACGGTAATCAGCAGTATAATTTTGATAAGTTTGTCCGGGACCAGAACACTGATAAGTTTACAATGAATCAATCTTTCACTGTAAACTTCATGAAAGGACTTTCGTTAAAGCTTGGTGCAATCTGGTATTATCAGGAAGAAAAGGACGAAAGCTTTAATAAGGATTATTTAAGTTCTCCGGGAAATAAGGTTACTTCACGCAGCACCTCTGCTTATTATGACCGCACACTGGATCAGACCTATAATGCTGTATTAAATTATAATTATCAGATAAACAAAGATCATTATCTGGATGCGATGGCTGGTTTCGAATATTATGATTCTTATAATAAAGGTTTCAATGCATCCGGTTCGGGAGCCCCGACCGACGACTTTATGGATTTACAGTATACGTCAAAAGAAGAGGGAAAACGCTCTATTGACTCTTGGCATTCACGTCAGCGTATCATGTCTTTCTTCGGACGTGTAAATTATGATTATCAATCAAAATATCTCTTGTCACTGGTACTTAGAAAAGACGGTTATTCTAAACTGGCAAAAGAAAACCGTTGGGGAGTATTTCCGGGTGTTTCGACCGGGTGGGTTTTCAGCAAAGAGAAATTTATGGCAAACACAAGCGATATACTTTCATTTGGTAAATTACGTGCAAGTTTCGGTCTGAACGGTAATGTTAACAAGAACTTTGTAGGCAATTATACCGTACAGGGGTCATACGGTAGTAATACTTACAATGGCGCTACGGGATTTCTTTTGGGAAGTATTCCTAATCCTTATCTGATGTGGGAGAAATCCAGAACTTTTGAAATCGGTCTTGACTTAGGCTTTCTCGAAAATCGTATTAATGCTAATTTGACCTATTATAATCGTCTGACTAGTGATAAATATGCTAATATCACCGTACCTTCCACGTCTGGAGTAGGTTCTGTGGTTTCCAATAACGGTAAGTTCCAGAATCAAGGATTTGAGTTTGAACTGGCTTTCCGTATTATTGACCGGAAAGACTGGAAATGGAATCTGAACTGGAATGGAGCACTGAACAAAAATAAGGTCGTAGCGTTGCCGGATAACGGGCTGGAGCGTAATCGACAAGATGCATATCAGGTATATACCGGCTATGGTGACGCTAAAATGTGGGTAGGAGGCTATCAGGAAGGACAACGTCCGGGTGACTTGTATATGTTTATCGCTGACGGTATCTATAAATCACAGGATGAGATACCGGCTGGTTTGATTGATATTACGTCCGGTAATAATGGATCGACCGGCAGACCTTTATATGGAGGGGCAGAAGGTTATAATAAATTGTCCGACAGCCAAAAAGAAAACGCACTACCTATTCAGCCAGGTGACGTAAAATGGAAAGATGTCAATGGGGACGGCGTGATTGATAATTATGATATGGTAAAGGTAGGAAATACGGTACCGAAGTGGACAGGCGGTTTCAATACTACGGTGAGCTGGAAAGACTTGACGTTATCGGCGCGTTTCGACTATGCTTTAGGGTTCAAAGCGGTAGACTGGAAATCAATGTGGATTATGGCTTGCGCGCAAGGTACATATAATACTATCCAGGAAACTAAGGATACTTGGACACCGGACAATCCGAACGCTAAATATCCTACATATGTTTGGGCGGATCAGTTGGGAAAGAGAAACTATTGCCGTAGTTCTTCCATGTTTGTGTATAATGGTAATTATCTGGCACTTCGTGAACTGTCGCTAACTTATCGGTTACCGTCGATATGGGTGCAAAAAGCTAAATTGAGTAACGTGGAATTGTCTGTGACAGGACAAAACTTAGGTTATCTGACAGAAGCGAAGCACTTGTTCTCACCTGAAAAGGCGGATAACAACGGTGGATATCCATTGCCTCGCACTGTAATTTTTGGTATCAACGTTTCTTTCTAACATATAAAAAAGACAGATTATGAAAAAAATAATATACATCATTTCTTTATTTGTATCCTCTGTCCTCTATACATCATGCGATGCTTTGGATTTGACTCCCGAGGATTATTTCGGAAGTGGAAACTATTGGAATAATGAAGCTCAAGTTGATGGATATATGACAGGTATGCATTCTCAACTGAGAAGTTATTATGATATGTTCTATGTTCTAGGAGAAGTTCGTGGTGGAACACAACGTGTAGGAACTTCATCTGAAAATACTAGTTTGAACTATGCTAATCTCCGTTCCAATGTAATCGATCAAGACAGGCCGGGTATTAGTAATTGGTACGGTCTTTATTCTCCAATCATGCAAGTCAATCATTTTATTCAGCAAGTAGAGAATGAATGCAGTTTCCTGGATGATACAAACAGAAAACACTATTTGGCTCAAGCGTATGGATTGAGGGCATTATATTATTTCATGCTTTATAAGACGTATGGGGGAGTGCCTATTGTCACTGAAGTTGAACTCTTGAATGGCAAGGTGACTGCGGACAAATTTTATGTGGAACGTGCGACAGCGGAAGCAACGCTTGAATTTATAAAAGGTGATATTCAAAAATCAGAGAATAATTATGCAGATATTACAGTGACAAATAGTTACGATAAAACAATATGGTCCAAAGCTGCTACCCTGATGTTGAAAGCGGAAATATATATGTGGGCTGCTAAAGTGACCATTACCGGACATACTGCTACCGGAACAACTGATTTGAAGGTTGCTCAAGCAGCTTTGAATCAGATTATAGGTAAGTTTGAATTACTGTCCGATTTTGAAAATGTTTTCAGTACTTCCAATCGTAATAATAAAGAGATTATTTTCACATTACACTTTGCCGACGGCGAAGCAACCAACTGGGCTGGGCAATTTTTATATCAGGATGCAGTATTTATCGGACAGGTGTATGGACGTGACAGCAAGCGGATAGAAACCGACACTTTGAATCTGAAAGGGACTGGCGGTGTATTCAGGCATGAATATACCTATGATTTCTGGTCTGCCTATGATGAAAAAGATACTCGTCGTGATGTAACCTTTTTGGAATATTATACTCAAGAAGATAAAGATCCTGCAAGTTTTGGCTGCGTTATGAAAAAAGGCATAGGTTCAATTAACTCTAATAACAATCGTATTTATGATACGGATATTATTATCTATCGCTATGCGGACGCTTTGCTTATGATGGCCGAAGTGGCAAACGGATTAGGTGAATCATGCAGTACTTATGTTAATGATGTACGTAAGCGTGCTTATGGCGACGACTATGCCGGGAACGAATACGCTGACGGTAGTTTTGAAGCAAACGAATTGACTATATTGCACGAACGCGATAAGGAATTTGTCTGGGAAGGTAAACGTTGGTTTGATGTTGTACGTATGCAGGATGCTTCTCATAATTCGTTGGTGTTTTCGGCAGCAGCCAATTATCCGTCTACTTCTCCTTTGATTAGTACGAGTGAAAAGCATAAACTTTTATGGCCATTGGATATTAGCACGATGAATATCAATCCATTACTGGAACAAACTCCGGGATATGACACTTATAAAAAGCAGCCGGAATAAAAGTTAGTACATTGTGATAAAAAGCGGGATAGGGACTAATTTATCTATCTCGCTTTTTATCTTTTTTTTCCTTTTAAAGAAAGAAATGACACACTAATGCTAGTTTATTAATATTCTTGTATATAATAAAATATTTAATTATTTGCTGGTAATATGATAAATTTATATCTTTGTGCCCAAACAATTAATAATACCATGAAAAGAAACCTACTTTTATTATTATCTATCCTTTTTTTATCTGTCTGTGGGACTTTGCAGGCTGTTGCATCGGATACTGTATTTGTGCGTGAAACTCAGATTCCAATTTTGATTGAACGACAGGATAACGTGTTGTTTATGTTGCGTTTGAATGCAAAAGAGAGTCGTAGTTTGGATGAAGTAGTTTTGAATTTTGGCAAAGATGTGAATATGGCGGATATACAGTCCGTTAAGTTATATTATAGTGGTACGGAGGCCAGACAAAACTATGGTAAGAAATTTTTTACTCCCGTATCTTATATTTCCAGCCATACGCCGGGGAAGACATTGGCTGCGAATCCTTCTTATTCGATTAATAAATCACAGGTAAATAATCCCGGGCGGAAAGTGATACTGAATGCTAATCAGAAACTTTTTCCCGGAATCAATTATTTCTGGATCAGTCTGCAAATGAAACCGGGCGCCTCTTTGCTGGATAAAGTGTCAGCTAAGATTGTTACTGTTAAGGTTGATAATAAAGAAGCACTTATGCATACGGTTTCACCGGAGAATATAGCTCATAGGGTAGGAGTAGGGGTACGCCATGCCGGTGACGATGGTTCGGCTGCCTTCCGTATTCCGGGATTGGCAACTACTAATAAAGGAACATTGCTGGGAGTTTATGATGTACGTTATAATAGCAGTGTTGATTTGCAGGAACATGTGGATGTCGGTTTGAGCCGTAGTGTAGACGGTGGTAAAACATGGGAGAAGATGCGTTTACCTTTAGCTTTTGGTGAAACTGGCGGTTTGCCTGCTGCGCAGAACGGTGTTGGCGACCCTTCGATCTTAGTGGATACCAAGACCAACACAACATGGGTGGTGGCGGCTTGGACACATGGAATGGGTAATCAGCGTGCTTGGTGGAGTTCTTATCCGGGAATGGATATGAATCATACGGCCCAGTTGGTATTGTCAAAGAGTACGGACGATGGTAAAACGTGGTCGGAGCCTATTAATATAACAGATCAGGTGAAAGATCCATCCTGGTATTTCCTTTTGCAAGGACCGGGACGAGGTATCACCATGCAAGACGGCACATTGGTATTCCCGATTCAGTTTATCGATTCTACCCGTGTTCCGAATGCGGGAATTATGTATAGCAAAGACCGTGGCGAAACATGGAAAATCCATAACTATGCGCGCACCAATACAACAGAAGCTCAGGTAGCGGAAGTGGAGCCTGGCGTACTGATGTTAAATATGAGAGATAACCGTGGAGGCAGTCGTGCTGTCGCTACTACCAAGGATCTCGGTAAGACTTGGACAGAACATCCTTCTTCCCGTAAAGCTTTACAGGAACCGGTGTGTATGGCAAGTTTAATCAGCGTGAAAGCGGCAGACAACACATTAAATAAGGATATTCTTTTATTCTCCAATCCGAATACGGTAAAAGGTCGTCATCATATCACGATCAAGGCCAGTCTGGATGGAGGTATCACCTGGCTACCCAAACATCAAGTGATGCTGGATGAAGGTGACGGTTGGGGATATTCTTGTTTGACAATGATTGATAAAGAGACAGTCGGCATATTATATGAAAGCAGTGTCGCTCATATGACTTTTCAGGCAATCCGGCTGAGAGATATAATACAATAGGAATTATCATACGACCTGTAATCATGAAAAACAGACTCATATTATTTATATATATTATAATTAACTTATGCACAATTTCAGTGGTAAAAGCAGGTGATTATCACCTGCTCCCCCAGCCGCAAAAGTTTACCCCCTCTCATTTAAACTTTCAGGTGAATAAGGTACAGCTTTCCACTCCTGTGCTTCAACAGGAGTGGGAAACTCTTATCTCCGAAATGGGAGGAACCGTCTCCCCCAAGGCAACCGGTACTATTGAAGTTAAATTACTGCCGACCCTCCCCGAAATACCGATGAACCAGGATGAAGCCTACCGACTGAGCATCACAAAGAAGCGGATAATTGTTGAGGCTGTAACCGAACGCGGTGTTTATTGGGCTATGCAAACTTTAAGGCAGCTGGCAGAAAAAAGGAATTCAAAAACGCATATTCAAGGAGCTGAGATCATCGACTGGCCTGCTTTCCGGGTTCGCGGATTTATGCAGGATGTTGGAAGAAGCTACATTTCACTGGATGAACTTAAGCGTGAAATCGCCGCGCTTGCCAAATTCAAAATCAATGTTTTTCACTGGCATTTGACCGAGAATCAATCCTGGCGTCTGGAAAGTAAGATTTTTCCGATGCTGAACGATAGTGCGAATACCACCCGCATGCCCGGCAAATATTATACGCTGGAAGAAGCCAAGGAGTTGGTTGCATTCTGTAAAGCACATCACATGACGCTGATTCCCGAAATAGATATGCCCGGACATAGCGCTGCATTTATACGTACTTTCCGCCATGATATGCAAAGTCCTGAAGGGATGAAAATTTTGAAATTGTTGATGGATGAAGTCTGTGAAACGTTTGATGTGCCTTATTTGCATATCGGTACGGATGAAGTGCAGTTTACCAATCCCCGTTTTGTGCCGGAAATGGTGTCCTATGTACGTTCCAAAGGTAAGAAAGTAATTTCATGGAATCCAGGTTGGCACTACAAACCCGGGGAGATTGACATGACTCAACTTTGGAGTTATCGTGGAAAGGCGCAGAAAGGGATTCCCGCCATTGACTCACGTTTTCATTATCTGAATCATTTTGACACCTTTGGTGATATCATAGCATTGTACAACAGTCGTATTTATAATAAGGAACAAGGAAGCGAAGATTTGGCAGGGACAATCCTGGCTATCTGGAATGACAGGTTAGTCAGTACCGAGTGGGGGATGATTATCGAAAATAATTTCTATCCTAATATGCTGGCTATGGCGGAACGTGCCTGGAAAGGTGGTGGGACGGAATATTTCGATAAGAACGGAACAATACTTCCAACCGACGAGTATTCGGAACTATTCAGAAGTTTTGCCGATTTTGAACGTCGTTTGTTGTGGCATAAAGAACATACTTTTGACGGTTATCCGTTTGCGTATGTCCGTCAGACAAATGTGAAATGGAATATTACAGATGCTTTCCCGAACGAAGGAAATCTGGCAAAGGCTTTTCCTCCGGAAGAAACTTTGCAGGATAGTTACAGCTATGGAGGAAAAACATACAATGTGCGTCCTGCTATTGGTGCCGGAATCTATTTACGCCACGTGTGGGGGACACTTATTCCCGGATTTTATAAAGAACCGAAAGAAAACCATACGGCCTACGCCTACACCTATGTCTATTCGCCGAAAGAACAAAACGTTGGTTTGTGGGCTGAATTTCAGAATTACGGACGCTCCGAAGCCGATCTTCCTCCTCTGCCGGGAAAATGGGATTATAAGGAAAGCCGTATCTGGATAAATGAACAGGAAATATTACCGCCTGTCTGGACAGCTACTCACCGCACCAAAAGCAATGAAATAGCTTTGGGCAACGAAAATTGTGTGGCACGCCCGCCTTTGGAAGTTCATCTGCAAAAAGGCTGGAATAAAGTACTTTTGAAATTACCGGTAGGGAAGTTTGTTAGCCCGGAAGTCCGGCTAGTAAAATGGATGTTTACTACTGTCTTTGTTACTCTTGACGGACAGAAAGCGGTAGAAGGACTCATTTACTCACCAAATAAAACACTAGAGTGACATATCGATTATAGAGAGAGAACTATTTATAAATATGCTATGAGCAGATTTGAATATGTTATAATGAAACTCAGATATGCTATAATGAAAAACGGATATGCTAATGAGTAAATAAAAAGAATAGTCATGAAAAAGATCTTTTTTTTAGTGGTCATATTGACCCTGTCTTTGTTATGCCGCGCACAAGAACGCAAATATTCTACGTTTTACTACCAGCGTGCTACATTGTTTGAAGAACTGCCTGTTACTTCCAGTGACATTATTTTTCTGGGAAATAGTATCACAAACGGTGCCGAATGGGCGGAACTGTTCAAGAACAAACATGTCAAAAACCGTGGAATCAGCGGCGACATTTGTATGGGAGTATATGACCGTCTTGATGCTATCCTGAAGGGAAAGCCCGCTAAAATATTTCTTTTGATTGGTATTAATGATGTGAGTAGGGGAACTCCCGCCGATACTATTGTATCCCGTATTGAGATGATTGTCAGGAAGATAAAGGCAGATTCGCCTAAAACAAAGCTATATCTGCAAAGTGTTCTTCCGGTCACCGACCATTACAATATGTTCAAGGGACATACTTCCCGTTGGCAGGTTATCCCTGAAATCAATAAAGGGTTAGTCGGCTTGGCAGAAAAAGAAGGAGCGACCTATATAGATTTGTACTCCCATTTTATAGACAAACAAACCGGAAAGATGAACACTACCTATACAAATGATGGTTTGCATCTTCTGGGGAAAGGTTACTTGAAATGGGTAGAGATTGTGAAACCTTACATTGGGAAGAAATAAATGAAAAAGATTTTACTATTATTCGTCTGTCTGTTCGTTTGTTGGGTGTTGTCTGCCCAGCAACGGATAAAGGTTGCATGTGTAGGAAACAGTATTACTTATGGTACAGGATTATCTGACCGTGCAACACAATCTTATCCTGTGAAGTTGCAAAAGCTGCTGGGAGAACGTTATGAAGTCGAGAACTTCGGGAAACCTGGCGCTACCCTGCTTAATCAGGGACATCGCCCTTATACCCGACAGGAAGAATATCGGAAAGCATTGGATTTTGCAGGAGATATTGTTGTCATTCATTTGGGTATCAATGATACCGACCCTCGCAATTGGCCTAACTACCGTGATTTTTTTGTGAAAGATTATTTGAAGCTGATTGATACATTCCGTGAGGCCAATCCCGCTGTACGGATTATCATTGCACGAATGACTCCGATTGCCGACCGCCATACCCGTTTTTTGTCGGGAACCCGTGATTGGCATGGGGAGATACAAACGGCTATTGAAACGGTGGCACGCTATGCCGGGGTACAGTTAATCGATTTCCACGAACCGCTTTATCCATATCCTTATCTTTTGCCGGACGCTGTTCATCCTGCTGCTGAAGGGGCTGCGATAATGGCGAGAACAGTTTACTCGGCTATCACCGGAGATTATGGAGGCTTGAAATTATCTCCGCTTTATACGGATAATATGATTCTTCAGCGCGATACTCCTTTGAAGGTTCATGGGAGAGCCAATGCAGGAGAGCAAGTAACAGTTTGCATAGACCGCCAGCGGTGGATTACAAAGGCTGCACCGGACGGTAAATGGTCCGTGAAATTATCACCGTTGAAAGCGGGAGGACCTTATACGCTAACAATTTCTACCCCTCATAGAATCTTGAAATATACAAATGTCTTGATAGGAGAGGTTTGGTTATGCTCCGGTCAGTCGAATATGGAATTTATGTTACGGCAGACTATTACCGGCAAAAAAGACATTCCTCAAGCTGCCGACGAACAGTTACGTTTGTATGACATGAAAGCGCGCTGGCGCACGGACGCAGTGCAATGGGACGCTTCCGTTCTCGATTCCTTGAATCATCTTCAATATTATAAGGAGACCGAATGGGAAATTTGTACTCCTGCCAATGCTGTCCATTTCTCTGCAATCGCTTATTATTTCGGTCAGATGTTGCGGGATAGCTTGAAGGTTCCGGTGGGGTTGATCTGTAATGCTATCGGCGGTTCACCCACCGAATCATGGATTGACCGGAATACGTTGGAATATCAATTCCCGGCTATATTAAAAGATTGGACGCGTAATGACTTTATACAGGACTGGGTACGTGGAAGAGCTGCATTGAATGTTAAACTCTCGAAGGAGAAGTTTCAGCGCCACCCTTATGAACCTTGTTATTTATACGAGTCCGGTATTCGGCCGTTGGAGCAATATCCCGTCAGAGGTGTGATCTGGTATCAGGGGGAATCAAACGCTCATAATTGCGAAGCTCATGAGAAGCTCTTTAAACTCTTAGTCGGTAGTTGGCGTAAGAACTGGAAGAATGAGGATTTGCCATTCTATTATGTACAGCTTTCTAGTATAGCTCGTCCTTCGTGGCCGTGGTTCCGTGACAGCCAGCGTAGAATGATGGCTGAAATTCCGAATACCGGTATGGCAGTATCAAGTGATTATGGTGATTCGTTGGATGTACATCCTAGAAATAAAAAACCGGTTGGAGAACGCTTGGCTCGCTGGGCATTGAATAAAACTTATGGAATGCATGATGTGTTGCCTTCCGGACCCTTATTTTGTAGGGCCGATTTTTGTGAAGATGTCGTATATGTTACTTTTGATTACGGCAAGGGGTTGAAGAGTTCGGACGGTGGTCCTTTGCGTACGTTTGAAGTTGCCGAGACAGACGGCGTTTATTATCCCGCAGTTGCCGAAATAATAAACGGTCAGATAAAAGTATATAGCGAACAAGTGAAACGTCCGCGATATATCCGTTATGGCTGGCAACCTTTCACACGTGCAAATTTGGTGAATGAGGCAGGTTTGCCCGCGTCAACTTTTCGTGCGGAAGCGCCCGAATCTTTTGTTGCCGATCTCCATTTACAAAGAATGGAGGGATTTCCTAAGTCGGAGAAAGGACTTAAATCAGGAGTCTCTGCCTGTTATGCAGGAATGCTGAATGGGAAACTGCTGTTGGCAGGAGGTTGTAATTTTCCCGGAATCCCCGCCGGTAAAGGAGGAAAAAAGAAATACTATCAGGGGATTTATGTAGCAGAGATGAATCCAGATACAGTGTTTGTCTGGAATAAAGTTGGAGAACTTCCCGTTTCTGCCGCTTATGGCGTTTCTGTATCCTGTTCGGATGGAATCATCTGTATAGGAGGAACTGACGGTCAGGATGCACTAACTTCTGTTTATAAAATCCGCTGGGATGAGAAAAGCGAAAAGAATGGGAAAAATAAGAAGAAAGGGAAAGTCGTCATCGAAACATTACCGGCTTTACCTTATGCTCTAGATAATATGTGTGGGACGCTAATTGGGGAACAACTATTCATAGCCGGAGGAAATAGAAACGGAAAGCCATCCAATTCCTTCCTCCGACTCGATTTAACTAATCTTTCTGTAGGCTGGCATGAGTTACCGGAATATCCCGGAGATGCACGTACACAAGCCGTTTGTGCCGGCCAGCGTAGGGGAGACGACTACCGTTTCTATTTATGGGGAGGATTTGCTCCTTCTACGGAAGGAAAACCGGCAACACTTTCCACAAGTGGTTACTGTTATTCTTCCGTATCTCGGCAATGGATGCCTGTAGCTACTCCGAAAGGAAGTGACGGAGAGGTTGTATCTTTAGGGGGGGGAGCTGCCGTTGCATTAAATGATAGCTTGGTATTATGTACAGGTGGAGTAAATAAAGACATATTTCTAGCGGCTCTACGGTGTCCTGAAAAAGATTACCTCCTTCATCCGGTAGAATGGTATAAGTTTAATGACCGTATATTGGTCTATAATATCAATCTGGACATCTGGCAGGAAGTTGCCCGTACATCGCTGGTAGCGCGTGCCGGAGCTGCGTTAGTGGGGTGGGATAAAACATATTATAATATTAATGGAGAATTGAAGCCCGGTGTCCGTACTCCGGAAATTATAAAAATAACGGTCGAATAATGGGGGAAAATTGACAAAAAAGTAATATCTTTGACTCCGTTAATATCTAATACCCCCACTATGATATTGAATTTGACAGGAAAAAAGGCTCAGATAGCATGCGGACTACTATGTTGTTGCAGCATGGCGTATGCACAGAGTAATGACAATTCAGAAGTTGTACTTCTACACACAGGCTGGGAATTTTCTCAAGCAGGAACAGAACTATGGCGAACGGCAGAAGTGCCCGGTACAGTACATCAGGACCTTATTCACCACAAATTACTTCCTTCTCCTTTTTATGGAATGAATGAACAGAAGATTCAATGGGTGGAAAACGAAGATTGGGAATACCGCACTTCTTTTACCGTTACAATGGAACAATTGGAGCGGGATGATGCCCAGCTCATCTTTGAAGGTCTTGATACCTATGCAGATGTTTATCTCAACGGTTCCTTACTGTTAAAGTCCGATAATATGTTTGTCGGTTATTCGTTACCTGTAAAGCCACAACTTCGTCTAGGGGAAAACTTACTCCATATATATTTCCATTCACCTATCCGGCAAACTCTTCCTCAATATGCCTCCAACGGATTCAACTATCCGGCGGATAATGACCACCATGAGAAACATCTGAGTGTGTTCTCCCGTAAAGCTCCTTACAGTTACGGTTGGGATTGGGGAATCCGTATGGTAACTAGTGGTATTTGGCGTCCGGTAAAAATCCGTTTTTATGACGCCGCTTCCATTAATGATTATTATATCAAGCAACTGTCGCTGACAGAACACTCTGCCGAACTATCTAATGAACTGGAAATAAACAATATACTTCCTCAATCGATTCAAGCAGAAATACGGATTAATTATTCATTTGAAAAAGGAGAAGAAACTGTAATTAGCCGTTCTGTCACTTTGCAACCCGGACTCAACTCTATCCATATCCCTTCCGAAGTCCTGTCTCCGGTACGCTGGATGCCGAATGGTTGGGGCAAACCGGCTTTGTATGATTTCTCTGCTCAAGTTGTCTTTGACGGTAAAGTGGTAGCCGAGCAATCCCACCGTATCGGTTTACGTACCGTCCGGTTGGTGAACGAGAAAGATGCGGACGGAGAATCTTTCTATTTTGAAGTGAATGGCATTCCGATGTTCGCCAAAGGTGCCAACTATATACCACAGGACGCTCTATTGCCCTCTGTGACTACCGAACGCTATCAGACATTGTTCCGTGATATCAAAGAGGCCAACATGAATGTAGTCCGTATATGGGGTGGAGGAACGTATGAAGACGATCGTTTCTATGATTTGGCGGATGAAAACGGCATCTTGGTTTGGCAGGACTTTATGTTCGCTTGTACCCCTTATCCGTCTGACCCTACATTCTTGAAGCGGGTAGAGGAGGAAGCTTGCTACAACATCCGCCGTCTTCGCAACCACCCTTCGCTGGCTATGTGGTGTGGCAACAATGAGATATTGGAAGCCTTGAAATATTGGGGGTATCAGAAAAAATACACTCCGGAAATCTATCAGGAAATGATGTCCGGTTACGACAAACTCTTCCGTGAACTACTTCCCGCCAAGGTGAAAGAACTCGATGCTGACCGCTTTTATATCCATAGCTCCCCTTATCTAGCCAACTGGGGACGTCCCGAATCATGGGGAATAGGCGATAGCCATAATTGGGGTGTTTGGTACGGACAGAAACCTTTTGAATCATTGGATACCGACTTGCCACGTTTCATGAGCGAATTTGGTTTCCAATCCTTCCCTGAGATGAAAACTATTGCTACATTCGCAGCTCCTGAAGATTATCAAATCGAATCGGAAGTGATGAATGCCCACCAAAAGAGTAGTATTGGCAATGCTTTGATCCGTACTTACATGGAACGTGACTATATCGTACCTGAGAAATTTGAGGACTTTGTATATGTCGGACTGGTTTTGCAAGGCCAGGGAATGCGTTATGGCTTGGAAGCTCACCGTCGTAACCGTCCTTATTGCATGGGTACTCTATACTGGCAGTTGAACGATAGCTGGCCCGTCGTTTCATGGTCGAGTATCGACTATTATGGTAACTGGAAAGCTTTGCATTATCAGGCGAAACGTGCTTTTGCTCCTATTCATATCAACCCTATTCAGCGGAATGACAGCTTATGTGTCTACCTTCTTTCCGATCGCCTTGATACGTTGGAGAAAATGACATTAGAAATGAAAGTCATAGACTTTGAGGGAAAAAAGATCAGTAAACCGATGCTATTGAAATCTTTGTCGGTTCCTGCAAATACCTCTCAATGTGTATATCGGACAAAACTTGACGTCTTACTGTCTTCGACAAAACGCCCGCTTTCGGAAGAACTCCTCCACTGCTTCATGCTGCTTACCTTGAAAGACAAATCCGGACATGTGGTAGATGAAACGGTTTATTTCTTTGCAAAGACCAAAGACCTGCTTTTGCCCGAAACGACTATTTCCTATAAAATGAAGCAGACAGATGGCGAATGCGAACTGACACTTCTTTCTCCTGTTTTGGCAAAAGACGTCTTTATCGAAGTACCATTACAGGGTGCCCGTTTTAGTGACAACTTTTTCGATCTTCTGCCCGGAGAATGTAAAACGATTCTCATTACTTCTCCTCAAATAAAGAAAGGGGAGGAACTGCCTCTGACTGTGAAGCATATTCGTGAGACCTATAATTAAATAATTCTATTAATAACTTAACACCTAATTTTTTAGTTTATGAAACAACTCTTAAAATTAACGGGATGTCTGGCGGTAGCAGGGCTTTTTGCCTCTTGTCAATCGGCTCAGCAAGAAGCTGATTACCAGATTATTCCCATGCCTCAGGAAATTGTAACAGCCTCGGGAAACCCCTTCATTCTGAAGAGTAGTGTGAAGATTCTCTATCCGGAAGGTAATGAGAATATGCAACGTAACGCGAAATTTCTGGCAGACTACTTGAAAACAGCTACCGGAAAAGATTTTGTTATCGAAGCCGGTACAGAAGGAGAGAATGCAATTGTATTGGCACTTGGGACAGAATCCGAAAATCCGGAATCTTACCAATTGAAAGTTACCGGTGACGGAATTACAATCACTGCTCCTACAGAGGCCGGAGTATTTTACGGAATTCAATCATTGCGTAAGTCATTGCCTGTCGCAATAGGTGCGGAGATTGCTTTGCCTGCAGTAGAGATAAAGGATGCTCCCCGTTTCGCTTATCGTGGCGCACATTTTGATACGAGTCGTCATTTCTTTACTGTAGATGAAGTGAAGACTTATATTGATATGATGGCTTTGCATAATATGAATCGTTTCCATTGGCATATTACTGAAGACCAAGGTTGGCGTCTGGAAATCAAGAAATACCCGAAACTGACGGAAATAGGTTCTAAGAGAACGGAAACAGTTATCGGACGTAACTCCGGTGAATATGACGGCAAACCTTATGGTGGTTTCTATACGCAGGAAGAGGCTAAAGAAATAGTAGCGTATGCTGCCGAACGTTATATCACGGTTATCCCCGAGATTGACCTTCCGGGACATATGCAGGCTGCTCTTGCCGCTTATCCCGAATTAGGTTGTACTGGCGGTCCGTATGAAGTTTGGAGACAATGGGGTGTATCTGAAGATGTGCTTTGTGCCGGAAACGATCAGGTATTGAAATTCCTCGAAGACGTATATGCTGAATTGATTGAGATCTTCCCGTCAGAATATATCCATGTGGGTGGTGACGAATGCCCGAAAGTACGCTGGGAGAAATGCCCGAAATGTCAGGCACGTATCAAGGCATTGGGGTTAAAATCGGATGATAAACATAGTAAGGAAGAACGTTTGCAGAGTTTCGTAATCAATCACATTGAGAAATTCCTGAACGACCACGGACGTCAGATTATTGGTTGGGATGAAATTCTCGAAGGCGGACTGGCTCCTAACGCGACTGTAATGTCATGGCGTGGAGAAAGAGGTGGTATCGAAGCTGCCAAACAGAAACACGATGTGATTATGACACCGAATACCTATTTGTATTTCGACTATTATCAGACGAAAGATACGGAAAACGAACCTCTCGGAATTGGTGGTTATCTGCCGCTTGAAAGAGTATATAGCTACGAACCGATGCCGACTTCCCTTACTCCGGAAGAACAAAAATATATTAAGGGTGTGCAAGCTAATCTCTGGACTGAATATATTCCTACTTTCTCTCATGCGCAATATATGGTATTGCCTCGTTGGTCTGCATTGTGTGAAATCCAGTGGTCTACTCCCGACAAGAAGAACTATGAAGACTTCCTGTCTCGTTTGCCGCAACTGATTAAATGGTATGATGCAGAAGGATACAATTATGCAAAACATGTGTTTAACGTAACAGCCGAATATACGCCGAACCCGGCAGACGGTACACTGGACATCACGTTGTCTACCATTGACAATGCCCCTATCCACTATACATTGGACGGTACGGAACCTACTGCCGCTTCTCCGCTTTATGAAGGTGTCCTGAAAATCAAGGAAAATGCAGACTTCTCCGCTATCGCTGTTCGTCCTACCGGAAACAGTCGTGTGATTTCAGAGAAGATCAATTTCAGTAAGTCCAGCATGAAGCCGATTGTAGCTAATCAACCGGTCAACAAACAATATATGTTTAAAGGTGAATCTACACTAGTAGACGGACTGAAAGGAAATGGCAACTATAAGACCGGTCGTTGGATTGCATTCTATAAAAACGATATGGATATGACTATCGACCTTCAGCAACCTACCGAGATTTCGAGCGTTGCTATTTCTACTTGCGTAGAGAAGGGAGACTGGGTGTTTGATGCAAGAGGATTTTCCGTAGAAGTATCAGACGACGGTAAGAACTTTACCAAAGTAGCTTCCGAAGAATACCCTGCTATGGAACAAAGTGATAAGAATGGTATCTACGAACATAAATTGTCATTCACTCCGGTGAAAACTCAGTATGTAAAGGTGGTTGCCTTGTCTGAAAGTAAAATACCGGAATGGCATGGAGGCAAAGGAAATCCTGCTTTCTTGTTTGTAGATGAAATCACAGTAGATTAATGAATATAAGAAATAGATGCACTAAAGTTTGTCTTTTCTTATGGGTATTGGGGATGTGCTTTGCGGCACATCCTCTTCATGCACAGTCCGTAATCCCTGTCCCTCTGAAAATAGAGCAGGGTACGGGCTCTTTTTTACTCTCAGAGAAAACAAAACTTTATACAAACATTCAAGGTGGAGAAGCTCGACTTCTGGAAAGCTATCTGCAAGCATTACCGGTTCATCTAAAGAAAGGAAAGAAAAAAGATACGCAGAACGTACTTTCTCTGTTGATAACCGAAAAGAGCGAACAGTTGCCTTCTCCCGAAAGTTATACCCTGTCCGTCACTCCGGAACGAATCCTTATCCGTGCAACATCGGGAGCGGGATTGTTCTACGGAATCCAGACACTGTTGCAATTATCTCAGCCTTCGGGAACAGGCTATTCCATTGCTTCTGTTGAAGTGCAGGATAGTCCTCGTTTCGCTTATCGCGGCTTAATGCTGGATGTATCCCGTCATTTCTTTTCTAAAGAATTTGTGAAGAAACAGATAGACGCATTGGCATTCTATAAGATCAACCGCCTGCATCTGCACCTTACAGATGCGGCAGGCTGGCGAATTGAAATCAAGAAATATCCTTTGCTTACAGAATTTGCAGCCTGGCGTACTGACGCCAATTGGAAGACGTGGTGGAACGGTGGACGTAAGTACCTCCGTTTCGACGAGCCTGGAGCTTCCGGAGGTTACTATACACAGGATGATATTCGCGAAATCGTAGAATATGCCTGTCAGCATTTCATCACGATTATTCCGGAGATTGAAATGCCTGCCCACTCGGAAGAAGTGCTGGCAGCTTATCCGCAACTCTCTTGCGCGGGTGAGCCTTACAAGAACGCGGACTTCTGTATCGGAAACGAAGAAACGTTCACCTTTTTGGAAAATGTGCTGACCGAGGTCATGGCGCTTTTCCCTTCCGAATACATTCACATAGGAGGTGACGAAGCCGGTATGGCAGCGTGGAAAACTTGCCCGAAATGCCAAAAGAGAATGAAAGACGAACATCTCTCTCACGTGGACGAACTGCAAAGTTATCTGATTCATCGTATTGAGAAGTTCCTGAACGATCATGGTCGACGTCTGCTCGGCTGGGACGAGATATTGAAAGGAGGACTGGCTCCTAACGCGACTGTAATGTCATGGCGGGGAGAAGAAGGCGGTATTACAGCTGTAACTTCCGGACACCGGGCTATCATGACGCCGGGTGGCTACTGTTATCTGGATAGTTATCAGGACGCTCCGTACTCTCAGCCGGAAGCGATTGGTGGATACTTGCCATTGAAAAAAGTCTATTCTTACAATCCGGTTTCTACTTCATTGTCGGCGGAACAAGCGAAACTTGTGTATGGTGCGCAAGTTAATCTCTTTACTGAATATGTCCCGACTCCCGAACACGTGGAATATATGCTATATCCACGTACGCTGGCATTGGCGGAAGTTGCCTGGTCGGCTCCGGAACGTAAGTCATGGCCGGACTTCCATGCACGTGCCCTGAAAGCGGTAACGGATTTGCAGGCGAAAGGCTATCACACTTTCGATTTGAAGAGTGAGATCGGAAGTCGGCCGGAATCTTTACAACCCCTTACGCATCTGGCATTGGGAAAGAAAGTGATCTATAACGCTCCTTACAACTCCTCTTATGCAGCACAAGGTGATGTGACTTTGACCGACGGTATCCGTGGCGACTGGACTTACGGTGACGGTGCATGGCAGGGATTTATCTCGAAGAACCGCCTCGATGTAACCGTTGATATGGAAAACGAGACCACTATTCATTCAGTCACAGCAGCTTTCATGCAGGTAGTGGGAGCTGAAGTATTCTTGCCTGCGTCTGTGGTTATTTCAGTTTCCGATGACGGAGTCAATTTTACGGAACTGAAGCATCAGGACTTTGTTGTTAACAAGGAAGAAGCAATCAAGTTTTCCGATGTTTCGTGGGAAGGAACCGTCAAGGGACGCTATGTACGTTATCAGGCGCGTGCCGGCAAAGAACTGGGTGGCTGGATATTTACTGATGAAATCATAGTGAAGTAAGCAAATCCCTCGGTAAAACTCGAAAAAAGAGTCATATTGCGGCTATTAATATCAATAAAAGAAGGAATCTACTCAACCAGATTCCTTCTTTTTTTGTTATATTTGTATTATTACCTTAAAAACTGATAGTTATGATACGACAACACGGTAAACTAACTTTTCTTAGCTTTCTTCTGGTAGTTTTGTGCGGAAATACATTTGCACAGAAGATTCCTGTCATTCCTCTGGACTTGGATTCCTTGATAACGGTAGGCTATGCTACCGGAAGTCTGAAAACCCTCTCCGGTTCTGTGGAGAAAATTACGGAGAAACAAATGAACAAAGACCAGGTAACCAATCCTTTGGAGGCGATTCGGGGTAGGGTACCGGGTTTGACTATTCAACGGGGTACGAATGGCCCCGCAGCTCTGGATGCAGTGCGCCTGCGTGGAACCACTTCACTGACTAGTGGTAACGATCCTCTGATTATTGTCGATGGAGTGTTTGGCGACCTTAGTATGCTGACCTCCATTTATCCCACAGATATCGAAAGTTTCACGATTCTGAAAGATGCTTCCGAAACGGCACAATACGGTTCACGTGGTGCTTCCGGTGTGATTGAAGTCACCACTAAAAAAGGAATGCAGGGTAGGACGCAGGTAGCCTACAACGGTAGTTTCGGCATTTCTACTGTCTACAAGAATCTTAAAATGTTGTCGGGAGACGAGTTCCGTAGCGTAGCTTCCGAACGCGGTATCTCTATTTTAGATAAAGGTAATAATACTAACTTCCAGAAAGAAATACAACAGACAGGTCTGCAACAGAATCATCACGTCGCTTTCTATGGAGGCTCCAGCACGTCGAGCTACCGTGTATCACTTGGTTTTATGGATCGTCAGGGGGTGATTTTGAATGAAGATATGAAGAATTTCACTTCCAATATGAACATGAACCAAAAGATGTTCGATGGCTTCTTCGACTGCGAACTGGGGATGTTCGGTTCTATCCTGAAAAATCATAATCTGGTTGACTATCAGAAAACCTTCTATTCGGCGGCAACCTTTAACCCGACGTATCCTAACCATAAAGATCCCGTTACTAACTCGTGGGACGGCATCACTACCGCCAGTCAGATAACAAACCCGTTGGCATGGATGCAGGTGGACGATGACGACGCTACTTCGCATATCAGTACACACGCCCGTTTCACCTTCAATTTGATGAAAGAATTGAAATTGGTACTGTTCGGTGCCTATACCTATAATATAGTTGAAAATTCGCAATATCTCCCCACCTCTGTTTGGGCGAACGGGCAGGCTTATAAAGGAACAAAGAAAATGGAGTCCCTCCTCGGAAATATGATGCTGACTTATAAAAAAGGCTGGAAAAAGCACTTCTTCGACGTCCTGGCATTAGCCGAACTCCAGAAAGAGACGTACACGGGATATTATACCACAGTCAGCAATTTCAGCACGGATAAGTTCGGCTACAACAATTTGCAAGCCGGTGCAGTCCGTCTGTGGGAGGGGACAAATTCGTACTACGAACAACCCCGTCTCGCATCTTTTATGGGACGTTTCAACTATACGTATGCCGATCGTTATGTCCTGACGCTGAATGCCCGTACGGACGCTTCCTCCAAGTTTGGAGCAAATCATAAGTGGGGCTTCTTTCCCTCCATATCTGCCGCATGGGTAGTCAGTGAGGAAAAGTTTATGAAACGTTTGCCAGTGGTTGATAATTTGAAATTTCGTATCGGTTACGGTCTGGCGGGTAACCAGAGTGGAATTGACTCGTATACTACACTGAATCTAGTAAAGCCGAACGGAGTTGTTCCGGTAGGCAACTCTGCCGTTGTCTCATTGGGTGATTTGAGGAATACGAACCCCGACTTGAAGTGGGAAGTGAAACACACTTTCAATACAGGTTTTGACGTAGCTTTGTTTGGTAACCGTCTGTTACTTTCCGCTAACTACTACAATTCCCGAACAACGGATATGCTTTATCTGTATAATGTGAGTGTACCGCCTTTCACTTACAACACTTTACTGGCTAATATCGGCTCCATGCGTAACTGGGGTACGGAAATAGCTATTGGTATCACTCCTCTGAAAACAAAAGATATGGAATTGAACATTAATGCCAATGTCACCTTCCAACGCAACAAACTTCTCTCATTAAGCGGAATGTACAACGGCGAAATGATTTCCGCGCCTGAATACAAGAGCCTTGCCAGTCTCGACGGAGCCGGCTTCCACGGTGGCTACAACCACATCGTCTATCAAATGGTCGGTCAACCGTTAGGTGTTTTTTATTTGCCTCATAGCACCGGACTGGTGTCCGACGGGAACGGTGGATACACCTATGGTATTGCGGACTTGAACGGTGGTGGTGTCAATCTTGAAGACGGCGAAGACCGTTATGTGGCAGGGCAAGCCGTGCCCAAAACAATTCTGGGTTCGAACATCAGCTTCCGTTACAAACGCTTCGATCTTTCGGTGCAGATCAACGGAGCTTTCGGCCATAAAATCTATAACGGAACATCACTGACGTATATGAACATGAATATCTTCCCTGACTACAATGTGATGAAATCCGCGCCGAAGCAGAACATTAAGGACCAGACTGCCACTGACTATTGGCTGGAAAAAGGCAATTACGTAAACTTTGACTACGTGACGCTTGGTTGGAATGTACCAATCGAGAAGGTGCAGAAACTCAAGAAGTACGTCCGTTCTTTGCGTCTTGCCTTCACGGTCAACAACCTGGCGACGATTTCCGGCTATTCAGGGCTATCACCGATGATTAACAGTTCTACGGTAAACTCTACTTTGGGGGTGGATGATAAACGTAACTACCCGTTGGCACGTATCTATACATTGGGATTGAGTATTAACTTTTAACGGAGGATGAGAAGATGAAAGAATATTTGAAAAAGATTAGTTTGGTGCTTGCTACGTGTACGTTCCTGTTTTCCTGCGATAAATTTCTGGAAGAAAATCCGAAAGATAAGTTGCCCGAAGATGATGTGTGTAATTCCATTTCGGAAGTCTATCTCAATGCTGTTGCTTCGCTCTATACTTATGTGGGCGGTTACAGCGACAGCCAGGGATTGCAGGGAACGGGCAGAGGTGTCTATGACCTCAATACTTTCACTACTGATGAAGCTATTATCCCTACGCGCGGTGGCGACTGGTACGACGGTGGCTTTTGGCAGGGATTATTTCTCCATGATTGGGGTATTGAGAATGATGCCATTCAAGCTACATGGGAGTATCTTTATAAAGTCGTAATGCTTAGTAATAAGTCGCTCGAACGAATCGACAAATTCGCAGAAAACCATTCTGATGCGGAACTCCCGGCTTATCGAGCGGAAGTGCGTGCTATGCGTGCGATGTACTACTATTATCTGCTGGATTTGTTTGGCCGTGTGCCTTTGGTGCAGTCTTCTTCTCCTGCGATGAAAGACGTCGTTCAAAGCGAGCGGAAGACAGTATTCGAATTTATATTCAAGGAATTACAGGAAGTGGCTCCATTACTTTCGGAGGTACACAGCAATCAGTCCGGGCCTTATTATGGGCGTATCACTCGTCCGGTGGTTACTTTCTTGTTGGCAAAACTGGCACTGAATGCCGAAGTTTATACCGATAACGACTGGACGGACAACGAACGTCCCGACGGAAAAAATATCAAGTTCATGGTAGACGGTAATGAACTCAATGCCTGGGAGACGGTCATATACTACTGCGACCAACTGAAAGTTATGAATTATAAACTGGAACCGGAATACGAGACTAACTTCTCTATCTTCAATGAACCGTCCGTAGAGAATATATTCACGATCCCGATGAATAAAACATTGTATACCAATCAGATGCAATACCTTTTTCGTTCCCGTCATTACAACCATGCCAAAGCTTACGGGCTAAGCGGTGAGAATGGTCCCAGTGCAACGATTGAAACACTCGAAACTTTCGGTTATGGGACAGCTGCCCAAGACCCTCGCTTCGACATCTGTTATTTTGCAGGAGAAATGTATGACTTGAAAGGAGACATTATCAAGCTGGACGACGGTACTGTCTTGGTATATCTCCCTTGGGAAGTAGCATTGGATATCACCGACACCCCGTATGAGCAAACGGCAGGTGCCCGTATGAAAAAGTATGAAGTAGACCCCACCGCCACAAAAGACGGAAAATTAATGGAGAATGACATTGTCCTGTTCCGCTACGCGGACGCTTTACTGATGAAGAGCGAAGCTAAAGTACGCAACGGTGCAAACGGAGACGTCGAGTTAAATCAAGTCCGGAGCCGGGTGAAGGCCGCTCGCCGTCCCGCTACTTTGGAGAATATACTTTCCGAACGCCAGCTTGAATTGGCTTGGGAGGGTTGGAGGCGTCAGGACCTTATCCGCTTCGGAATGTTTACTCGTGCATACAACAGCCGTCCTCAATTACCAAACGAGGAAACCGGTTATACTACCGTATTCCCTATTCCCGAGAAAATACGGGTGATGAATACAAAGCTAGTACAGAATCCGGGGTATTGAGTGGGTTTTAAATAACAAACGCTCCATGTGTCACCAGGCATTCATGGAGCGTTTAATTATTAATAGGAAGAAATTTTTATGTAAGTCTTAATCGAAGAAACTTTTGAACTTCTTGAAGATCTTTTCCTTCACTGACGTACTCGGCTTGAAATTATCCGAATCTTCCATTTTTTCAAGCGCACTCTTTTCCTCCTTGTTGAGAGCTTCCGGCACATAGATACTGACATTCACGAGCAAATCCCCTGTTCCGTATCCATTCACGTTCGGCAATCCTTTACCGCGTAGACGAAGTACCTTTCCCGGTTGAGTACCTGAGTCAATCTTTACCTTCACCTTTCCGTCGATGGTCGGGATCTCCACAGCCCCGCCCAAAGCGGCAGTGGGAAAACTCAACAACAAGTTATAAATCAGATCATTCTCGTCACGAATCAAGTCTGGATGCGGTTCTTCTTCTACGAGAATCAGTAAATCTCCCGGCACGCCGTTATGCTTGCCGGCATTTCCTTTGCCACTCATAGAAAGTTGCATGCCTTCTGCCACTCCGGCAGGTATCTGCACTGTCACTACTTCCTCACCGTAAACGATTCCATCGCCACTACACTTCTTACACTTGTTCTTGATGATTTTACCCTCACCGTTACAAGTAGAGCAGGTGGCACGCGTTTGCATCGTCCCTAAAATAGTCTGCTGGTTACGGATCACCGTACCACTACCTTTACAAGTTGGACACGTTTCCGAACCGCCGTCCCCTTCGGCACCACTACCGTGGCACTGGTCACACGGCACATATTTCTTGAGCTTGAACTTTTTCTCCACTCCGGTAGAGATTTCTTTCAACGTCAGTTTCACCTTTACGCGCAGGTCACTTCCGCGATACCGTCGCTGCTGCGAACCTCCACCGCCGCCGAATCCGCTGAAACCACCGAATCCTCCTCCGCGACCTCCGAAGATGTCACCGAACATGGAGAAAATATCATCCATAGACATACCTTCGCCACCGAAACCGCCGAACGGACCACCGTTACCTGCCGCACCGCTCACTCCTGCGTGGCCGAACTGGTCGTAACGCGAGCGCTTATCCGGGTTACTTAATACATCATACGCCTCGGCCGCTTCCTTGAACTTTTCTTCTGCCTCCTTGTCACCCGGATTCTTGTCGGGGTGATATTGAATCGCTTTCTTGCGGTAGGCTTTTTTAATTTCTTCTACTGTGGCTGTCTTCGTTACCTCCAGTACTTCATAATAGTCTCTTTTCTCTGCCATGCTTTTATTGATTCAAGTTCTTCTTATTCTCCAACTACCACTTTGGCGTGACGGAGTACTTTATCGTTCAATGTATATCCCGTCTGTACGCAATCCAGAATTTTACCTTTCTGTGCTTCCGACGGTGCGGGAATTACGGCGATAGCCTCGTGGTAATCAGTATTCAGCGGTTGGTCTTTCGTTTCGATCACCTTCACACCGTTTTGTGCCAGGGTAGCCATGAATTTATTATAAATCAGTTCGACACCTTCTTTCACAGCTTGGACATCCGTAGCCGTTTCCATCGTTTTGATGGCACGTTCGAAATCATCCACCACCGGAAGAATACTGCTAAGGCTCTTTTCGCCACCGTTCAGGATCAGTTCCGCTTTCTCCTTCATAGTGCGTTTCCGGTAATTGTCGAACTCGGCGGAGAGACGCAAATATTTATCCTTCTGCTCCTCAATGGTCTCCTGAGCCGTCTCCAGTTCCTTTTCCAATTCCTCCTCGTGAGTCATCGGGGCGGCATTTTCCGCTTGTTCGTCCTGCGGTTGTTCTTCCGCGTTATTCAGAGTTTCCTCAACGTTGAGTTCTTCTTCCTTCACTTTTTTTTCTTTAGGGTCCATATCTATTTCTGTTTTTTATTCATAATATCAAAATCACATGCAAAAACTTTGCCAAGTTGGTGTTTTTGCCAAAAAACTCTGCAAAGGTAATACTTTTATGTCAGATTGGCACATACGGGATAGTTCATTATTCATTTTAAATGTCTACCTTTGCACACTCAAATTGAAAAGTGTAAATAGTTAAATAGTAAATAGGTAAGATGATTACAGTTTCAAACGTTTCGGTACAGTTTGGTAAAAGAGTGTTGTTTAATGACGTAAACCTGAAATTTACGAGTGGTAACTGCTATGGTATTATCGGCGCAAACGGTGCGGGAAAATCTACATTCCTCCGTACGATTTACGGAGATTTGGATCCGACTACCGGTTCGATTGCTCTGGGACCGGGCGAGCGTCTCTCCGTGTTGAGTCAAGACCACTTCAAATGGGATGCTTTTACCGTTATGGATACCGTAATGATGGGGCATACCGTGTTGTGGGATATCATGAAACAGCGCGAAGAACTCTATGCTAAAGAAGACTTTACAGACGAAGATGGACTGAAAGTGTCCGAACTGGAAGAACGGTTCGCTGAACTGGACGGCTGGAATGCCGAGAGTGACGCAGCCATGTTGTTGAGCGGTTTGGGAATCAAAGAAGATAAGCACTACACACTGATGGGCGAATTGAGTGGTAAAGAGAAAGTACGTGTCATGCTAGCGCAGGCATTGTACGGAAATCCTGATAACCTCCTTCTCGACGAACCTACCAATGATTTGGATATGGAGACAGTGACATGGCTGGAAGAATATCTTTCCAACTTCGAACATACGGTGCTTGTTGTGAGCCACGACCGTCACTTCCTCGACTCCGTCTGTACGCATACAGTCGATATTGACTATGGAAAGATCAATATGTTTGCCGGTAACTACAGTTTCTGGTACGAATCCAGCCAGTTGGCCCTCCGTCAGCAGCAGAACCAGAAGGCGAAGGCTGAGGAGAAGAAGAAAGAGCTCGAAGAATTTATCCGCCGTTTTAGTGCCAACGTAGCGAAGAGTAAGCAGACCACCAGCCGCAAGAAAATGCTGGAAAAACTGAATGTAGAAGAAATTAAACCTTCTTCACGCAAGTATCCGGGTATTATCTTCACTCCCGAACGCGAGCCGGGCAATCAGATTCTCGAAGTTGCCGGATTGAGCAAGAAGACGGAAGAAGGCGTAGTGCTTTTCAACGATGTCAACTTCAATGTAGAAAAGGGAGACAAAATTGTATTCCTGTCACGCAACCCGCGTGCCATGACTGCACTTTTTGAAATCATCAACGGAAATATAAAACCGGATTCGGGAACCTTCAACTGGGGGGTGACTATCACCACCGCTTACTTGCCTTTGGACAATACCAACTTCTTCAATACGGACCTGAACTTGGTGGACTGGTTGAGCCAGTTTGGCGAAGGAAACGAAGTGTATATGAAGAGTTTTCTCGGGCGTATGCTGTTCTCCGGTGAGGAAGTACTGAAGAAAGTGAGCGTACTTTCCGGAGGTGAAAAAATGCGTTGTATGATTGCCCGTATGCAGCTCAGGGGGGCAAACTGCCTCATTCTGGATACTCCTACCAACCACTTGGATTTGGAATCTATCCAGGCATTCAACAACAACCTGAAAACGTATAGAGGAAACATCCTGTTTTCGTCTCATGACCACGAATTTATTCAGACCGTTGCCAACCGTATCATCGAACTGACGCCGAACGGTATCATTGACAAGATGATGGAATACGACGAATATATCACGTCAGACCACATTAAAGAATTGAGAGCGAAGATGTACGGAGATAAGTAAGACTCCGGACATTACTGATAATAAAAAAGAGAGCGTATCAAGACATTAGTTTTTGATACGCTCTCTTTTTTAGGGATAATTTGTCATTCAAGTAACTTTGGAGCTACTATGAATTAGCATTCGCTATACATAACTTTATTCGTCTGACTGTTGTCAGACGAATAGAATTATGCAACAACAAAGATTGATTTATTAAATACGAGGGGTAGAAATGTGTTAACTCGGACTTAGTTTATAACCGTTGTCTTATTCTGATATAGGGCTATACTCTATATATCAAGGTTATTCCTTTACTTATTTCTTATAAATCAACTTACTCGGCACCCCGTCTCCAAACAGGTTATCGCCCAATGTTGTGATCTTATTTCCCGTAGCCAATACATAGCGGAGATTGTCACATCCCATAAATGCGCCGAACTCGATAGCAGTCACGCTGGCCGGAAGTTCGAGTGTACCGCAAAGACGTCCGCAGTTACTGAATACACGCTGTCCGATCGATTTGAGATTATGAGGTAATTTCATTCTCAATAAATATTTTTTTTGTGAGAAAGTAAAGTCAGGGATAGCTGTTGCGTTTGTTCTGGAAATATCCACTGAAACAAGGTTCGGCATATAGTCGCGGATAAGTTTGAAGTCGGCGTTGTCCAGTTTGCCTTCTATGGTGAGGAAGTTGATGTCTCTGGGTTGCAGACCGGATTTCAGGATTTCTTCTTCCAGTTTGCCCATTGCTCCCACTTGCAAAGTGGTTTCTACCGGTTCTCCCTCTATGAAAGCAAACTTTTCCCACCTATTCTTATAACGGTATTCATCGCTGCTGCCCAGCGGAACGAAAATAGCGGTAATGCTGTCCGCCAATGCCTCCGGCAACAGGTTAGGAGCTGTCTTTTTCCGGATCTGGCAGATTTTCAGGTTCTCGCACCCTTTGAAGGCGGCGTCTTCGATGTTCTTGATTTTCTCGGAGAGAATTATTTTCTCCAGGGTGGCTTTACCTTTAGTCACTCCGTCTACGATGTTCGAGAAAGCGTAAGTAGGGATGAAGTTCGGCATATAAACGCAAAGTTTTCCGTTGGGATAGGTACCGGCTTTCCCGGTGTACATCTTGATGTCTGCATTCGAAATGTCCAATACTTTCAGGTTGGGAAATTCATCACGCAGATGTCTGAAGTCCTCGGCATTTATTTTACCGGTCAAAGTGAGGTGGGTGATACTGTTGGCCTCATCCTCCGTCATCATGGAAATCAGCGTTCCGGGTTTACTTACAAAATAAGTCTTGCTCACTTGGGCGACTGCTCCTAATGCATTGGCAGCCAATATGAAACTAATCAATAGTAGTTTAATTTTCATAATTTTGCAGATTTGTTCAGGCAAATATAGGAAAAATAGGTAAGAGATAGTGTTTTTTTATGTTTTATATCTAATTTTGTAGCCGGATTAACAAATTGTAAAAATGGAGGCAGAAAACATTGTGGATAAAAAAGAACTGAAGGGACTTCCTATATGGGCGTGTATTTTGCTGTTTATAGTGGTGTTTTTTGTGTTTATGTTGTTGTATAGTGCATTGATACAAGGATTCCTTTCATTGGTTCTTGGAGTGGAGGCCCGTCACCCCGGAATAGTGGGGTATATTCTGCAAGAGACGGGTATGCTTTTGGCCGCTTTGACTTCTGCTGTTATCATGCTTCGTTTTGAACGGCGTCCGTTCTCAGACTTGGGCTTGTCTGTCAAAGGACATGCGCGAGGATTGTGGTACGGATTGCTGATAGCTGTTCTGTTTTATCTGGTTGGCTTCGGACTGTCTCTGCTTTTGGGAGAAATAGAAGTGACCGGTTTTAAGTTTGAACCGGTGAATTTGCTCGGTTCGTGGGTCTTTTTTCTGTTGGTGGCGTTGTTTGAAGAGATTCTGATGCGCGGCTATATTCTCGGACGACTGCTTCATACACGTATGAATAAATTCCTGTCACTATTTATATCATCAGCATTGTTTGCCTTGTTACATATCTTCAATCCGGAAATAGATTTCTTGCCTATGCTCAATCTGCTACTTGCTGGCATGCTGCTGGGAGCTTCTTACTTGTATACAAAGAATCTTTGTTTCCCTATCTCCCTTCATCTTTTCTGGAACTGGATTCAGGGACCGGTGTTGGGCTACGAAGTGAGTGGTAACAATTTCATATCTTCTATGCTGACTTTGCATCTGCCCAAGGACAATGTACTGAATGGCGGAGCCTTCGGGTTTGAAGGCTCGCTCATTTGCACAGTACTTATGATTGTATTGACGATTCTGATTGTTTGGTGGGGGGAAAAGAGAGAGGCGATCAGTCTTGCGGTACCCCAATCATGCTAAGTTGGATTCGTTTGCGGTCGGTATCCACATTTATAATCTTGACCATAACTTGCTGGTGAATGGATACGATTTCCGTAGGGTCGGAAATATATCGTTCGGCCAGTTGGGAGAGGTGTACAAGGCCATTCTCCTTGATACCTATATCGACGAAGGCACCGAAATTAGTGATGTTGCCTACAATGCCCGGAAGTATCATTCCTTCGCGCAAGTCGTTGATCGTACGTACGTTCTTATCAAATTCGAATACCTTAATGGTTTTACGAGGGTCACGTCCCGGTTTGTCGAGTTCTTGTAGGATGTCCTGTAAGGTAGGCAGTCCGACGGTGGGAGTGAGATAGTCGGAGATATTGATTTTCTGCCGGAGTTCCTTGTTAGCTATCAGTTCGTCGACGGTACATTTCAGGTCTTTGGCCATTTGCTCTACGATGTGGTAGCTTTCCGGATGTACGGCAGTGTTGTCCAACGGATTTTTGGCTCCGGGGATACGGAGAAAGCCGGCACATTGCTCAAAGGCTTTGGCACCCATGCGTGGGACTTTCATCAGTTCTTTCCGTGAGTTGAAGGCTCCGTTTTCTACACGATAGTTTACGATGTTCTGTGCCAGTTGAGGTCCCAGGCCGGAGATATACGTCAACAAATGGCTACTGGCTGTGTTCAGGTTGACACCAACGAGGTTGACACAGTTTTCTACTGTCTGGTCGAGTGCTTTCTTTAGCTTTGTCTGGTCCACATCGTGTTGGTATTGACCTACGCCGATAGATTTGGGATCGATTTTAACCAGTTCCGCCAATGGGTCCATGAGACGGCGGCCGATAGAGACTGCTCCCCGTACTGTAACGTCATAGTCGGGAAACTCATCGCGAGCGATCTTGGAAGCTGAATAGATAGAAGCTCCTTGTTCACTGACCATGAATACGGGAATTTGGCGGTCAAACGTCTGACGGTTGATAAAGTCTTCCGTCTCGCGGCTGGCCGTTCCGTTGCCGATAGAGATTGCTTCTATCTGATAGGCTTCTATCATCTTGCGGAGTTTGGAAGCGGCTTCGCCGGGTTTGTTGACCGGGGGATGCGGATAGATATTTTCATTATGTATCAGGTTACCTTGTGCGTCTAGGCAAACTACTTTGCATCCGGTACGGAATCCGGGATCAATTGCGAGCACCCGTTTCTGTCCCAATGGAGCGGCAAGCAGTAGCTGGCGGAGGTTTTCCGTGAACACGCGTATGGCTTCTTCGTCTGCTTTTTCTTTGGATTGGGCGGCAAATTCCGTTTCAATGGAGGGTTTGAGCAGACGTTTGTAGGCATCGGCAGTGGCTTCGCTTACCTGATGGCTGCATTCGTTATTGCCTCGTACGAATTGGCGTTCCAAACGTTCGATACACGTCTCATCATCCGGAGTGATAGAGACTTTCAACAGTCCTTCCGATTCTGCACGGCGGATAGCCAGCAAACGGTGGGAGGTGCAGCGTTTCAGAGGCTCGGAGAAGTCGAAGTAATCCCGGTATTTGGCAGCTTCATCCTCTTTGCCTTTCACTACTTTGGCGATGATCTCCGCCTGTCGTCCGAACTGGTTACGCACTGCGTTGCGGGCATGTTCGTCTTCGTTCACTTGTTCGGCGATGATGTCACGGGCACCTTTTAGGGCATCGTCTATGTCTTTCACGTCACCTTTGACGAAGGAGGAGGCGCGGACGGCAAGATTATTCTCCCGTTGTAGCAAGAGGATTGTGGCAAGCGGTTCGAGTCCTTTTTGGCGGGCGGCTTCCGCACGGGTTTTCCGTTTGGGTTTGTAGGGGAGATAGATATCTTCCAGTTCCGTAGGGTTCCAGGTGTCGTTGATGCGCTTCTCGAGCTCGGCGGTCAGTTTACCTTGTTCGGTGATAGTACCGAGAATCGTTTCCTTGCGTTTGGCTATATCGCACAGCTTATCGTGTCGCTCCTTGATCTGCTCTATTTGAACTTCATCCAGTCCACCCGTAGCTTCTTTACGGTAACGGCTGATGAATGGTATAGTGGCACCTTCACCCAAAAGATGAAGGGTGCTGGCGATTTGTCTTTCCGGTATGCCTAATGATCCGGAAATCATCTTGTGAAATAATTCCATAAACAGTTTTTTGAAAATGAATGAGCGACAAAAATACATATAAATCTGTTATACCCGACAAGTTTTGTTATATTTGCATGCAAAATAAAAAAGGTCGCAGATTAAAACAACACAATTATGTCGAGATATGTAGGATACCTGTTCGTCTGTATTCTTTGGCTGTTCGTGCCTATGGGGGCATGGGCTGTCTCTAAAGATAAGAATCCCATTCTGATTATCTGCTCCTATAATCCGGCAGCGCACCAGACTTCGGTCACCATTTCCGATTATATGGAAGAATATGGCAAACTGGGAGGGCAGCGTGACATTATCATTGAAAACATGAACTGCAAAAGTTTCTCGGAAGCTCCGCTCTGGAGTGATATGATGACGCAGATTCTTTCTAAATACCAGGGAGAGAAGCATCCGGGACAAATTATTTTATTGGGTCAGGAAGCATGGGCGGCTTATTTGTCACAAAGGGATTCGATGCAGATAAAAGTGCCGGTCATGTGTAGCCTCGCGAGTAGTAATATCGTAATATTACCGAAGGATACCGTGAAGAATCTTGATAGCTGGATGCCCGAATCCGTAGATATTTTTGCTGACCACATGGATATTCCGGAACTCGAATCGGGCTTTATCAATCAGTATGACATAGAGGGGAATATACGTATGCTCCGGGCGTTTTATCCAAAAACGGAGCATATCGCTTTTATATCGGATAATACGTATGGCGGTGTGACTATGCAGGCATTGGTACGGAAGGAAATGGAAAAGTTCCCCGATTTGGATTTGATTCTTATGGACGGGCGTAAGCATACTATCTACACGATTGTGGAGGAGTTGAGACATTTGCCGGAAAATACGGTTATTATGGTGGGGACTTGGCGTGTGGATATGAATGAGGGGTATTTCATGCGGAATGCCACTTATGCCATGATGGAGGCGACTCCCGCTATTCCGGCTTTTACACCTTCTTCGGTGAGCTTGGGGTCTTGGGCAATTGGCGGCGTGCTTCCTGACTATCGGAAAGTGGGAAAGGAAATGGCACAGGAATCTGTACGAATGGATAGTCAGCCGGGAGATACGGCGAAACATCTTTCCGTGATTGGTTGTAAGGCTGTATTGGATAGCCGAAAGGTGAAGGAATGGGGATTGAATCCGAAAGTCTTGCCTTTTGATGTGCAGCTTATTAATCAGCCGGTTTCTTTCTATCAGCAGTATACGTATCAGATTTGGTCCGCTTGTGCGCTGTTTGTGATATTGGTGCTCGGATTATGTATTTCGCTGTTTTATTATTTCCGCACGAAACGTTTGAGGGATGAATTGTTGAAATCGGAGAAGGATCTGCGTGTAGCGAAGGATAGGGCGGAAGAATCGAATCGTCTGAAAAGTGCTTTTCTAGCTAATATGAGCCATGAGATACGAACGCCGTTGAATTCTATTGTCGGCTTTTCGGATGTACTGGCGGTAGGCGGCAGCACAGAGGAGGAACAACAGTCCTATTATCAGATTATTAAGACGAACTCAGATTTGTTACTTCGCCTGATTAACGATATTCTTGATCTTTCACGTCTGGAGGCGAACCGGGTGACGCTGACTTGGGAGGAGTGTGATGTGGTGCAGTTATGCAACCAGGTGGTGGCTTCTGTCAGTTTCTCGCGACGGTCGGATAATCAGTTTCTATTCAATACATCTTTCGAGAGTTTCCGAATGGAGACGGACGTGCAGCGTATGCAGCAGGTGATTATCAATTTGATGTCCAATGCCGATAAGTTTACAAAACAGGGAAAGATAACGTTGGATTTTTCGGTGAATGAGGAGACGCAAATGGCTGTCTTTTCGGTGACGGACACGGGATGCGGTATTCCGAAGGAGAAACAGGCGTTGGTGTTCGAGCGTTTTGAAAAACTGAATGAATATGCGCAGGGGACAGGTTTGGGACTGTCTATCTGTAAATTGATTGTGTATAAATGGAAAGGAGAGATATGGATTGATCCTGATTACACAGGAGGGGCACGGTTTGTTTTCTCTCACCCGCTAAATATAGAAAAAGAATGAAACGATTTACATTGATTTATGTTTGGCTTCTTTTCCTCGTGCTGTCCGTTGTGGCGCAGGAAAAAGTGGTGAAGCTGAAGATTGTACAAACAAGTGATGTGCACGGCAACTATTATCCTTATAACTTTATAACCCGTCAGGAATGGAAAGGCAGCTTGGCGCGAATCTATTCTTTTGTACAGAAAGAGCGCCGGGAGTATAAAGAGAATCTTATTTTACTCGATAATGGCGATATCTTGCAGGGACAACCTACAGCTTATTACTATAATTATATAGATACGGTATCTCCTCATCTTTGTGCGGAGATGATGAACTATATGAAATATGATGCCGGCAATATGGGTAATCATGATGTGGAAACCGGACGCAGTGTGTTCGACCGTTGGATCGGGACTTGTGATTTCCCTATATTGGGAGCGAACATCATAGATACGTCTACCGGAGAAACGTATCTGCCACCGTACAAGGTACTGAGGCGTGACGGTGTGAAAATAGTTATCTTGGGAATGATTACCCCGGCTATTCCTGCATGGCTTTCCGAAAATTTGTGGAAGGGATTGCATTTTGACGATATGGAGGAGACGGCTCGTAAATGGATGAAGATTATTCGTGAAAAAGAGAATCCGGACTTAGTGATTGGCTTGTTCCATGCGGGGCAGGAAGCGTTCAAAATGTCCGGCAAATATAATGAGAACGCATCTCTGAATGTGGCGAAGAATGTACCGGGATTTGATATGGTATTAATGGGGCATGATCATGCCCGTGAATGTAAGAAGGTGGTGAATATTGTCGGAGATTCGGTCTTGATTATTGACCCGGCCAGCAACGGGGTGGTGCTCTCTAATGTGGATGTCACTCTGAAATTGAAAGACGGGAAATTGGTGGATAAAGATATCAGGGGGAGACTTACTGAAACGAAAGATTATGGAGTCAGCGAGGACTTTATGAAACATTTCGCTTCTCAGTATGAGACCGTGAAGAGGTTTGTATCCAAAAAGATAGGTACATTTACTGAAAGTATCTCTACTCATCCTTCTTTCTTCGGTCCTTCTGCTTTCATTGATTTGATACATACGTTGCAGCTTGATATTACGGGGGCGGATGTTTCTTTCGCTGCTCCGCTTTCATTTGATGCGGAAATAAAGGAAGGGGATGTGTCTGTCAGTGATATGTTTAACCTGTATAAGTACGAGAATATGCTTTACGTGATGACATTGTCGGGAAAAGAAATTAAAGATTTTTTGGAAATGTCTTATTATATGTGGACAAATCGGATGAAATCGCCGGATGATCATTTGCTCTGGTTCAAGGAGAAGCGTCGCGAAGGTGCGGAGGACAGGGCCTCTTTCCAGAATTACAGTTTTAACTTTGATTCGGCATCAGGCATTATTTATACGGTGGATGTCACCAAACCACAAGGAGAGAAGGTGACGATTGCCAGTATGGCCGATGGCTCTCCTTTCCTTATGAACAAGGTATATAAGGTGGCTCTGAACTCTTATCGCGGTAACGGTGGTGGCGAGTTACTGACTAAAGGCTCCGGGATTCCACAGGAGAAATTGAAAGACCGTATTATTTTCTCTACGGACAAGGACCTTCGCTTCTATCTGATGAATTATATCGAGAAGAAAGGGATAATGGACCCGAAGGCGTTGAACCAGTGGAAATTTATTCCTGAAGAGTGGACAGTCCCTGCCGCCAAACATGATTATGAGTATTTATTCGGGGTGGTCAATAAGTAACTAATTTTGTTCATTTTGTCAGATAATCTTTTTGTTTGGTTGTATATCTGATTAATAGCTGGTATATTTGTCACTAAAAAAGAGAGAGAGTATGGAGATTCAAGGTGTTCCGAAAATAGGTATTTCTTCGGTAGTTCATTCCAAGCATATAGATCCTGACTGCATTGATGTGGTTGACAATGATATAGCGCTCTTCGATACGGAGAGCGTTGTTTCCTTGTATAGCGGACCTAGTAAGCTGGAGGTAGTTACAGTGGGCCTCTGTTTGGGAGGTGGTAGTAAATTTAATATTAGTTTACGCGAGTATGAAATAGTTCCGGGACGAATGGTGATTGTCTTGCCGAATCAGATTATCGAGCATAGGTGGTTTAGTCCTGATTTCAAGGCTATTTTCTTTGCGGTATCAAAGAATTTGCTGGAAGCATTGCCTAAAGTGGGGAATGTACTTTCTCTGTTCTTTTATTTGAAAGATTATCCTTGTTTTGACCTTACGCCGCATGAACAGGATATTATCCGGGAATATTATAGCTTTATCAGGAAAAGATTGAAGAATAAGGAGGACTTGTATCGTAGAGAAGTCGTAATGGGACTGATGCAAGGTTTTTTCTTCGAACTTTGCAATATCTTTAATAGCCATGCTCCGACTGCCGCCGCTACGGTGAAGAATAAAAGTCGGAAAGAGTATATATTCGAGCGTTTCTATGAATCTCTGATAGAATCTTATCAATCGGAACGTAGTGTGAAATTTTATGCCGACCAGTTGTGTCTGACACCGAAACATCTCTCAGGTGTGGTGAAAGAAGTCAGTGGTAAAACGGTGGGGGAGTGGATTGATGAGCTGGTGATTCTGGAGGCAAAAGCGCTTCTGAATTCTTCGAGTATGAATATACAAGAGATTGCCGACCGGCTCAATTTTGCAAACCAGTCTTTCTTCGGGAAATATTTTAAGCATTATACCGGTATGTCTCCTAAAGAATACCGCAAAAGCCGATAACGGAATATTCTGTTATCATATATGTTTTGTCTTCATTGTGCGTTGTTTTTTACTATAAGACGCCGGAACGTACCCGGCTTAGTGTTTCCGGCGTCATCAGTAGGTAAGAGGCGATATGTGCCAATGGAGCTCGTTTGATGATTTCCGGATGCGTTTCGAGCAGGAGGTTATAACGTTCACGTGCCGATTCGAAGCGCCATGAGTCCGCTTTGATTTGGGATACGATTAAAGAGTATTCCAGTATTTTTTGATAAAACATATTGATTTCCCAATTTTCTTTGGCTAACTTAAATAGCATATCCCGCGGAAACATGTAAAGAACAACAGGCTCTAATGTTTCTACAATTAGTTTTGTCGGTACTTGTTTCAGGAAACTTTCAATACACATCACGATACATCCTTCGTAAGAGAAATGTTCGGTAACATCTTTTCCGTTCTTATAGTAATACTGCCTAAGCATTCCCTTGCCGACAAAAACAATTTCATGGGCTACTTCTCCTTCATTCAGTGCTATTGCTCCTTTCGGATATTCTTCACGAATGAGAATGTTTTCGATCTGCCTTCTTCCCTCTATACTCATCTCCGGAAAGCGGGAGTTTACAACGGCGTTTACTGTCTCTCTTAATAGTGTGTCCATTTCTTTTTTGTCTTGATGTGTGCAAAAATACTAAAAACGGTTGACATAAATCAAGTGTGGCACAAAAAAGATGTATCTTTGTACTTAAAATCAAGATGTAGGCGATAATGAATAAAATTATAGGAGCGGCTGTATTGCTGCTTTGTTTTTGCAGTTGTGTGAAGGATAATGATGCGATATATTATCCTGTGGGTAATGTGGATATTGAAAAAGGCGGTCCGGCTCTGGAAGTAGGATCTAATAGTATTTTGGTGGCTGAGAGCTATAATGAAGAGGATTATGTATTGGATACGCTTGCGCAGTATCCGGGTGATCCGACTCTTGGCAAGCTGACGTTTATGATTAATCTGAAAAATCAGTCGGGAACCCGGGAGGTTGCAGAGTTCAATGGTGTAGGTAAATCCGTATTGACTATGAGCCTCGGTTACAAAGACGGTAATTATCCGGTAGAAAGCCAGATTCCTGTTTATACTTCCGCAGATGCTACTGCTAGTTATGCCATTAAACTTCGTTTAAAGGGAGAGTTAACTTTAACCGACGATGAATGGATGATTGATTATGTTTATGCTCAACTGGCCGGTTTATTCCAGCCTTATCCGCCAGCGTCTTTCCCGGAAGTCTTTATGTGTAAAGGAGGGGAACAGTCTTTTGCTACTTTTGATTCATTTCGCAGGACCTGGACATTTGATATAACTTATGATCATTCCGAGCTTTCTTTTAGTCAATTATACTTTAACTTATTTGTTAATCTGGCTGGGCAAAAGCGGGAAGACAGAATCCGGCTGAGGATAGATAAAGATTCCTACTTTAAGATATATAAAATAAAAGAGGAAATGTAGTTTAACTACATTTCCTCTTTTATTTAGTAGTGGGTACGAGATTATTTTCTCTCGTTTCACTTTTATTTATATCCTGATTATTAACTGAATACATTCTGCTTATTGCTTGGTTATTATGATTTTTGTCCCGTATATGTCCCAGTAAAAAGAGAGAAATATAATTGTATTTTGCTCTTTTTTAACGATTTGCGGGGCTGATTATTTTTTGAAGTAATTCGCAATTTTATAAATCTTCCCATTTGCCGCCTTTTATAATCGTCATCCGGCAGCTTCGGCACTGTTGCCGTGGTATAACTCCAATCTAGCCGATAGAGTCGCATTTTCTTGTATAAGACGCTTGATCTCTTCTTTCAATTCTTTATTTTCTTCCTTTAGATAATTTGTTAAATCATCTTTATTAGATGCATTTTTCTCTTTTGAAAGGAATTTATCTCCTTCTCCGGTTATAATCCAAATGATGTTGACATTAGGGAATGTGAGATAAATTTTTCTCAATGCATCCGAACCTATATCTTTAGTTATTCCTTTAATAAAACTTCTACTTTTCCCGATTTTTTGTGAAAAAGCATTGGGAGTGATATTCAAATCACTACATAGATCTATTAATCGCTGTTTTACTGGGCTAATATTCTCCATACAAAATAAATTTCGCTATGAGGCTTAAATTTATCTCTATATTATTTTGATATGAGAAAAATATAAGCCATATTTGCACTGTGAATTACAAATTACTGCATCAAATATAACAAAAAGTTGCAGTACGTACAATAGGGAAAATTCCCTATGCCCATATAAAATCTAAATATTAAATAGTATGGCTGTAGCAAAATTACATTATTCATTTACACCTGGCACTTTGAAAGTAGCCAGAGAAGACTATCCCAAACTGAAAGATCGTCTTTATGACTTTCTGGGTTGCTCTTCGGATCCTGAATATTATCGGAAAAAGAAAGATTATCTGAATATACCAGCTCATATCAAAGAAGGAATAGAAAAGATCTTCTTCGAATTTGGGATAACAGATGTTTCTGATATCTGGGAAATAAAAGAATAGCCTATGAATATCCAGGCAGAATTAACCGAACGGGAAGAGGTAATTGCGGAAGTAATGGGACTAGGCGCTATTTCTCAAAAAGAAGCTGCTAGCATTTTGGGAATTTCAATAAAGACGGTAGATAATACCTTGCAGAAGATCAAAGAAAAGGCCGGCATTAGCAAAGCTGCTGAATTGACAAAGTTCTGTTTTTGCCGGAAATTTAATATTCCCTTGTCTATGTGTGAACCGGTAAAACGGTTTGTGGCCGCTTGTTTTCTTTTCGTATTCATATTGGGCGAATATGTACATACTAATGATTTGTACCGAAGAACCACCAATACGCGGCGGGTACAGACAGAAGAAATGGTAAGGCTAAGACGAACTGAAACTTAATACTCTGCCTAGTAGAGAAGCCAACGGACAATAATAATAAGGCATTAAACCGGTGGCAGCCGAGAACAGAACGGCATCCCCTGGAATAGTTCAGCGGAAGAACAAAAATACAGATGATATCGGGTATTTACGTCGGTGGTTCGATTTCACTTTCCGGGACGTTACATAAAAGTGTAGAAGGCCAACGGACAATAACAAGGCATTAAACCGGTGACCGCCGGGAACAGACCGGCTATGTTTAACATTTAAAAAAACTATTATGGCAGAAAAAGTAAGTATTACAGCGGGTAACGCAAAATTGGAAGTCTATAAGGATGGAAGTTCTTACAGGATTGATACCCTTAATTTTAGACCATCCGAACATCCTGAGTTTACAATGTTCATAGAACAAAATTTTACTTTGGGGCAAGTTCATAGTAACATTAAGAAAGTTTCTGGCTTTTATTTGGTAGAAGTTAATAAGGCTAAAAGGGAAGAGTTTCTTAATATTCTTAGTGATGGATTGGAAAGTGTAGTAGATCTTAAATCACCGTGTATCAATACTGGTACGAAAGGTTAAAGTATGGGTCGGCAATATTTCTCTTCGTTTATAATGAATGGGGAAAATATGAAAAATGATTGGAGTATAATATTTGAAAAAATGATTTGTCAAAGCAGCATTAATCGTTTCGCCTTTAGTCCATGAGGCTAAGCCAAGAAGGGACTATATAAATCATTTCCGGCAAATGAAACCGTTGGAAGGTATTCTCTTCACCGACTTTCTCCGGGAAACACTTGAAAAGAGATTCAGACGTAAGTCTGCAAACTATGCAGCCATTTACGATGCAATAATAAAGCATGTAGAGGCATTTTCTATAGAATTTGACTGTGATATATATACTAATTCAGTGACAGCCGAATTTCTTGACGATTTTATTGTTTACCTAGAAGATTGCGGTTTGAGACATAATACAATAGTAGGATATATTAGGAAGATTCAATCATTTATTCGTAAGGCTTCACAGTATAATTATGCTGTAGATACTACTTATGGTGATGTTGATTTACGAGAAGAACCAACGAATGCTGTCTTTCTGAGTATGAATGAAATCACAAGAATATATTATTACAAGTTCGTTGGACAAGATAAAAGGAGGGCAAAGGAACGCATCAGAGATTTATTTGTTATTGGATGCCTTACTGCTTTGCGTTATTCTGATTATTCGACACTAACAAGTGATAACTTTCAAAATGATTATATTGTGAAGAGGACAAAAAAAAACAATGTAGATGTGAAGGTTCCTGCCCATGACTATGTTAAAGAAATCTTTGCTAAATATCATGGTCATATCCCTGGAAAATTGTGTATCCAGTACGTCAATAAGTACTTGAAAATAATAATGAAGGAAATAGGATTGCACGATAAAGTTATCTATTCATTTACAAAAGGTGGCAAGTTGGTTACAGTGACAAAAGAAAAGTGGGAGCTGATTAGCAGCCACACTGCTCGCCGGTCTGCTGCAACGAACATGTACTTAACAGGTAGAATGAAGACGCTGGAGATTATGCGACTGACTGGTCATCGTACTGAGCAGAACTTTTTTCGGTATATCCGTCTAACAAATGATGATACAGCACGATCGATAAGTGGGGATATGTTTTTTAGAAAATGATAACTGGACGTTCCCTTGTTATCAGGGGAACGTTCAAATAAAGAAAATGTAAATTATGGAATCATACGAACGAAGAATTTTTCTTTTAAGAATATGAGCAAAATAAAGAATTTCAAAGATTTGGTATTTATTCCGCATCCAATAGCAGGAGAAGCTCAAAAACTTCCTTTATATCTTGCTAAAGAATATGCAGAAGCTAAACAGGCAAAAATGAATTTTGAAAACGGTTATGGAATTAGCGTCATATTCGGTTCTATGTTCTATTCTAATGGTATAGATACTTATGAGGTTGGAATACTTAAAGATGGTATATTATGCTATGCTACACCAATAACAGATGATGTAATAGGTTATATCACAGCAGACGAAGTTACGGATATTATGAGAAAAATTCAAGAGTTACCAATTGATTAATAATAAGAAAATAATGAATAAGACTATGGATGAAAAACAGAAAAGAATACTTCAATACTCTGCTATGCTCACAGCACAGATTTTTGAGATGTTTCAAGAAGAAGACTGTGAAAATTACTTAGGTGACAGAGAAGTGAATAGTGTTGAATTTGGAATGGCATTAATGCACGCAAATTGTCGGATTTTCAAAACACTGTTTGGAGAAACAAACGTAAATCTATTAGAGGCAAGCCACATGTGTAATAGTCTTGCAGTTGAATATCTGATGCAATATGGCAATATATCCAAGCCGGGTGATGAAGAGTTCGATGATGAATGACCCTCAATACAAGAATATGAAGCATTATCACGAAGAAGAAATCCCCATAGAAGAAGACTTTAACCCGTGGGATGAAAAAGAAAGAGCATTATAACAGATATAGGAAGGAGGCAAAATAATGAGTAAACAGGTATTATCAATAGAGCAGATGAATCATTTGCAAAAACTTGGAATAGATACAAGTAATGCATCATTTGTGAAAATTGAATATGATGAACATGACGGAGAAAATAGGCATCTTATTTCAATATTAGTTGAGGAAAATCATTATCTGAACGATGATAGTATAAAGGATTCTGTCAACGTCTATACATTGCAGGATATTCTCGAAAAGCTGCCGCCAATAATTGACGAAGTCTATTGGCTTACATTAGAAGTTATGGATAGGCGAAAGAACGAATGGAAGATTAAATACGCTCGTATAAATGCAGAACATGAATGCGCAAGTTTTAGTTCAGAGAGTCTTATTGATGCAGCCTATGATATGCTTTGTTGGCTATACGAAAACGATTATCTGCCATTTAAAAACTAATTCAAATCAATAAAGAATATGAAACAATCAATTATAGAAGCAGCGCATGAGTACGCTACAGAAAAAACGAAGTTCAGAAAAGACGTCCTAAAAGAAGTTGATGCGGATAACTACGTTTCCCGCCATGCCGACTGCATGGAAGATTTTCAGTGTGGATATAGCTATTGTAAGGAACAATCTCCTTGGATAAGTGTAAAAGATAAGTTGCCAAAACCAGAGCAAGAAGTTTTTCTTTATGATAGAGATTCTGTTAAGCACTATGCAATAGGGTGGCTTCGAAAGAAAAAAGGATATTGCAAAAGTAAATGGTTTGTAACAAATGGTTATGTCACCGATGAAAGTATTACCCACTGGATGCCAATACCGAAGTTTAACGAATAATAGAATATAAATGAACGGAGAACAGATAATACCGCCAATTACTGATCCATTAGGTAAACATTGGCAACAACCTCACAGAAGATTTATTGAATTGGACGATACCCATGCACTTATGAGCGAACAAACGTTTAAGGGACTGAAAGAATATTCGACTTCAATACCTACAGGAAGATACGAAGGTAAAATGTGGAAAGGATTTATAAAAGGGGAATGGTATCTTGTATGGCTTGCCCCTGACACAAATCACAACTTACTTCGTATAGAAAAAAGGATAATATTAATAGTATAAAACAGAAATAAAAACGAGCCAATAACGGATGGACCGGTAGGAATCCGGCAATTAAATAGATGTTCACCCATCATGAGGCTTTTAACAATTTAGAAAAAAGTTTGTAACCGTGTAACTTTAGAAGTTATGATTAAAGTTAGTGACATTTATAGCAAAACGCATGATGGACTAGATATAATCTTAGATTATTATCCACAGGCCGAAGGATGCGTCGATAACAAAAAGAAATTTAAACGCCGCCCGGAAGAAGACGACGCCTCGGCATGTATCAAGAAATTCAAAGTAAATAACGACTATGAAGTCTATAAGGTAACGGACTTCGGGGATCAGTCTACAGCAATGTCCCCGGTTGATATTTGCATGTATGAAGAAGGTATTTCTTTTTCAGAAGCGATTTTTAAGCTGGCAAGTCGTTATAATGTGACTAACGAACTAAATAAGTCAGTCAATAAGCCGGATATTAGAAAGCGCCCGGCTAAAGAGGACGAAAAGGAAGGGACCCGTTTCTTTGAACTTGAAAAGACATTTACTGCCGATCAGCTTAAGATCATGGGACCACGCGTTAAACAAGAACATGTCGATAGATTAAATTGGTATGTGGCAAAGTCAATATCTTACGTGAAGAATCGGGAAGTAACGACTAAATACACAACGCCTACTTATCCTATCTTCATGCGCGAGTGCATTGTACAGGCTAGCGAGAACCCCGAAAAGGTTGTGAAGTTCTATAAGATATACGAACCATTGAACCCGGACAAACAATGGCGTTTTAGCTACACCCCGGATGGAGTGAAGCCCAAAATATACATTAACGGTCTGGAAGAACTAAAGAAGTTGTACCGGGAATATAACGCCAAAGAAGAAGCAATATTTAGGAATGATCCAAAAAATAATGACGATAAACCCTATAAAGAAAAAAAATTGGAAGAAGCCTTTATTTGTTCTGGCGAACGCGATTCGCTTTGTGTCGCTTCTCTAGGGTATTCCCCCTTGTGGTTTAATTCGGAAACTTATAAAGTAAGCCCAGAAGAGATTAAGGAAATCTATAAATACGTTGAGAAATTGTATAATATACCGGATATTGATTCGACTGGTATAAGCAAAGGGACTGAATTAGCGCTTAAGTACATGGATATAATAACAGTTTGGCTACCTTCTTGGTTGAATACATATAAAGACTGGCGGGGAAAACCCCGCAAAGACTTTCGGGACTTTATAGAGTTGAGACAGAAGAACGAAGATTTTCGTAATCTCCTAAAAATGGCTATGCCCGCCCGATTCTGGGAGATAACGCAGAACGAGAAAACCGGGAAGAAGCAATACGAAATAGATGCCGATTGTTTACATTACTTTCTGAAACTAAACGGATTCCATGCCTTACGGGACGAAAATTCGGCAAATACTCAGTATGTACGTGTTGTAGGTCGGATCGTTTCTTCTATTAAGGGAAAGGATATAAGGACTTTTCTTCGCCAGTTTGCAAGAGAACGTTACCTAGATCGGAACATCCGTAATCTTATTCTTAATTCTCCTAGAATGAGCGACAGCGCTTTGGAAAATCTGGACGAGGTATCACTGGACTTTACAAGTTATACAAGGAAGAGCCAGTATTTTTTCTTTCCGAATGCAGTTTGGGAAATTACCGGAAGCAAGATCGAAACCCAATTAGCCAACATGAGCACCTTTTCGGATCGTTATGTTTGGGAAGAAAATGTAATACCGCACAAAGTAAAAGTATTGCCGGACATGTTCACAATAAGCCGGAATCAGCTTTCAGACGGAACGGACACCTGGGATATTGACATACATGAACATGCCAGTAATATCTTTCGGTATCTAATCAATACAAGCCGCGTGCATTGGCGTAAAGAACTTGAATACTCACTGGAGCACCTGGATAGCGAGGAAGCAGATAGGTATAGACTAGAGCATATTTTTGACATTGCGGGGCCGAACCTGGAATCGGCAGAAATAACGGAGCAAAAACAAAATCTTATAAATAAAATTTTTGCGATCGGTTATATACTTCACCGATATAAATCACCTTCTCGAGCTTGGTCGCCTTATGCGATGGATAACAAACTAGGGGAAGACGGGGACAGTAACGGAAGATCGGGAAAGTCTTTTCTTTTTAAGACTTTCGATCACTTTATGAAAACGGTAAAGTTATCTGGTCGCAACCCTAAGTTAATGGATAATCCACACGTGTTCGATCAGATCACTCAGCATACCGACTTTTTATTAATTGATGATTGCGACCGATATACTTCCACTGGTTTGTTCTACGATGTTATCTCGTCAGATATGACCGTCAACCCAAAGAACAACCAATCATTTAATATACCTTATAAAGATAGCCCGAAAATCGGTTTTACAACGAACTTTGTACCGGTGGACTTTGATCCATCGACAGAAGGACGTTTGCTCTATATGGTGTTTTCGGACTATTACCACCAGCGGACACCGGATAACGACTACCTGGAAACAAGATCAATCCGAGACGACTTCGGGAAAAACCTTCTCACAGACTATAACGAGGAAGAATGGAACCAAGATATTAATTTCATGTTGCAGTGCTGCAAATTCTATCTTTCTTTGATTGATGATTCAGTTAAGATATTGCCGCCGATGGATAACATTATGAAGCGTAAATATAAAGCCGACATGGGAGCCGGTTTCGAGGACTGGGCTAAAGGGTATTTTGCAGAGGATGGGGACAAAGTTAACGTCTTAGTCGATCGACAATCCGCTTTTCAAGACTTTATTAATTTTTCCGGTATGCGTAAATGTACGATGCAACGATTTACGAAGGCCCTAAAAGGATTTGCAAATCTCACTCCTTATGTGAAATGCCTTAACCCGGAAGTTATGAGAAATAGTTCTGGACGTATCACAAGGAAGATCGACGGGAAATCGTGTGATATGATTTACATTCAGACTATTGGCGCTACTGGTATTAATGATATGGAAATGGGAGAAGCCGAAGTTAATAAGACACCGGCGCAAACAGTGATAACGGGCTTTACTGATACAAAAACAGAAAAAAGTAATGTGTCTTTCTAAATACAAACTAAAAAGCCGCCAGGAATTTAGGAATCTGATGCAGATACCGGGATTCTACGAATTTGCTAAACCGGCATACGATTTTCTGGAAGTGATGGAAGAGGGCACTGTTTTTAATTTTGCCGCCAAATGTCAGGATGAACAAAAGCTGGAATGGTTTATTAAGGTGGCGTGTTTGTTTATTAATTGCGGGCATTTTGAATATGAGTTTAACGACGATTACACAAAAATAAGGCGTAAGCGTCTCACAACGGTAGAAATAAAATGGAAAGAAGAATATTACAAGAAGCTAAGAAACAGCTAGCCAGACGCCTACATTGCGTCCAAGACTGTAACGAGCGGTACAAAGTAAAGAGGTCAGATACGAAGTGTCTGGCCTTTTTACTTAAAAAGTGCCCGGCGGTCGCCGGGACCGTTCCCTGTTTCCCCTTACCCCTTCCTTTTTTACTACTAAAACTTTGTAACTTTGTACCCTTTATTTGCAAAAAGAGATAAATAACTAAGAATGAGAAAATTAATAGGTTACAAATTGGGTTACAAACTTGGTTACAAACCCGGTTACAAAAAAATGATGTTTGTAACCTTGCATTTTGTAACGGCTGAGATTAGCCTGGTTACAAACTGTTTTTTCTCCTATTTTTTTGTATCATGATTTTGTATCTAAAATAAAGTGCTGATATATAATGAATTATGATAGAAAAGTTACAGGTTACAAAATTACAAAGTTTTAGAGCGAAATTTGAAAAAAAGCACAAAGGAAGATAATACATGATGTGCGGTGAATTTATCTCTTCTAATGCTGTGTAATTATATCAGAATTTATATACAATGGAACCAAAATTTTAAATTGTTGTATTTATATTATTGTTAATCAGTATTTTATTATTAAATTTGTGGCAAATTTATAACTGTGGTTACAACGAAAATAACAATCGAAGCACATCTAGCGGAATATTGCTGGTCTAAATTTTCCGCAAATCCAGATGGGGCACCGGTGAAATTTGCCGATAATCTGGATATTTACCATCTAATTTATGATCTTCTTGAAAAGAGGCCCGTTAATTGTCACAGGGACACTGGTAATTTGGAAATTATTTTGCCGGATCGTCGCGACGGGGACATGGCCGGGGGTAAAGCACCGGAACGATTTAATTATCTGGGAGAGCGTAGCCAGAAGATCATTAACAAGAAGATTAAATTAATGATGCGCGCGGAACTTCACGATTTAGTTGACGAAAACAAACATCGATTCGGCATAGATCAAATTCAATCAGTGCATTACTTTATGAAAAAATATTGTATCGAATCTATAACAGAAGATGCGCTATTGAAAGACTATCAACGTTGGCGGGATGATATAAGACGTTCTGCTAAAAAACGTCCATATAGAAAAAAATAATAGTTTTTTTTACCTACTAAGTGTATCGTTTTGTCCTTTTTTTGTAGGAAAAATGCCGGAATTTTGCCGGAAAAATGCGGAGTCGTTGAAAATCAAATAGTTATATAGTATGAAAACAAAGAAAACACCTTATTTTGCCGCCAATTCACTTCGGCTGATACCGATAAATAGAATTGATCGCTTTGCTATAACCATGTCACGTGCTTTTGTTTCCTTCCAAAACGGAGATTATAAAATAACAATTGTGCCAGGTTCATTTGTACCAGATGTTCAACCGGAAGAAGGAGAAGGCGGCCTTATATATAATGTTGGGCATACGTTTAACGTAGCTTTAGTAGATATCGTTAATGAACGCTTGCTTGCCGCATTGAGTAAACAGGAATTGATTGCTATTTATACCAATGAAGCCGGACAGGAAATAATTTCGGGAACACAGGAAACGCCACTGGCATTTACTTATGCAAAGGTATCCGGCCAGTATCAATGTAAGCTAACCGGTATAATGTCTCATTCAGAACCCTTTTACAGTCCTTTCTAGCCCGCTTTGAAACGGTTTCTTTTGCATAAAAAAGAAACCGTGGATAAGATTCAGCAGATTTTAAATGAGAAATGGGCGATTGAGGAAAAGGATTATCACCACCTTTTATCGCTTATCCTACCTTCCATAAACAACGGTAATTTAGCGGCTATCGAACAACATCTTTCGCAGAATAAGGTCACGGCTTATGCCACTATGCCTTATGTTGCGGATCGCTGGGAGTTGGAAGACGCTTCGCTACCGGAAGATTCAGTCGTTATACTTACGTGTGATGGCGTTTTGTATTCCTGGGAAACTTACCGCTTGGAACAATTTATAGCGAAAGCTCTTGTCAATCCCAAAATAGCAGGTATCGTTTTATTTATAAATGGTCCTGGTGGAATGATTACCCGTGTAGACCTTTTGGAAAGGATGATACGCGAATCTGCCAAGCCCATAGCGGCTTATATTACCGGTGTATGTGCTTCCGCACATTTTTGGTTTGCATCTGCATGTGGGCGAAAATTCGTTTCTTCCCCAATGGATGAAATAGGATCATGCGGAATTGTCTATACTTATCAAAGTTTCAAAAAGTATTATACAGAATTGGGTATTGAAATTAAGGATATTTATCCTGATAGCGCGGATTTAAAAAATAAGATGATACGTGATATGGAAGAAGATACCCCAAATGATAGCCTAATCAAAGAGAAGCTTTCTTTTTATCATAATCTTTTCGCTCAAGCAATTGCCCGGAATTTGGGCGTAAAATATGATCGTAATGATCCCCTTTTTCGTGGGCAAACCTATTTCGCAGATGTAGCGCTGGCAAATGGTTATGTGGATGCTTATGGTACATTGGAAGATGCTATCGTATGGGTATTATCCCAGGCAACATTAAAAAGGGCTAATGAGATTATTTAATATTCACTTTTTAATCAATTTGTTTTATGAAGAATCGTTTTGCACAATTCGTTCCGGCTGTAATGGCTATTCTAGGAATCAAAGACTGGAATAAGGACGCGGACAAGAAAAACGCTTTGTTGGCAGAGGAAAAGGAAAAGCTTAAAAACATGGGCTTTAACGATACTTTTCTTACCGGCTTTTGTGAGGCGTTAAGTAATGATTTCCCGGATGACAAGCCGGAAGGAAGTACGGGAAAAGAAACAGGCATCCCCGAAGAGACTGCTTCAAATGCAGTAATACAAGGTTTGCTGGCTGATATTACGGCAAAATTGGCTACTGCTCAGGAAGAGATTGTAACTCTCAAAAAAGAGAAGGGGGAACTTTCTACGGAAGTAGCAGCTAAAAAAACAGAAATTACCGGATTGCAGAATCAAATTAAGACACTTTCTGATATGGCTGAACAAGATAAAGGATCCGGGGCACAACATGCACTCCTTAATCCAGATGCAAAAAACATCGTTTTGAACTGGGACGATGAGAAACAATTAGGTGGCCTTTCCGGTGAAATGTTCGGACTTGACAGAGCATACAACCAACGTTTACGTGCAGAAATGCTTTATCGTAAAGGTATTGCAACTCAGGTTCCTACTGCAAGTTCTATTGACTATTCCAGACTGAAAGAAGATTTAGGTGCCTTCTACCGCATCCCATGGCAGGAACGCTTGCAGTCTTTTTTGATGCTTTTACCATCAATTGAAAGTATTTTCCCGCTTGAAAGCGGATATCAAGATCTTGCTGTTCTGACCAATATCTGGCTTGGCGAATTTTCACAGGCTGACAATACCGAAAGTGATTTCGATAATGTCACTAAGGGTAATTATGAATTTGACAACGAAACGCTGCGTATGTTCAGCGTCATGTTCGCTCATAAATTCAAGGACCTGAAAGCTCTGGAGAAATCTTGGATCGGGAGCTACAATAAAGAAGGCTCGCAGGTTATTAAGTGGTCTTTCATTGAATATATCCTGGCTGAAACGGCAAAGAAGCTGCACAATGAGCGCGAACAACGCCGCGTGAACGGTGTACGCAAAGAACCGGATCTGAATAAGGCGGGACGTGCTATGGGTGCCGCTGATGGAATCTATGAGTTCATTAACAAGAAAGTGAACGGACATGTTGACATCAATAACGGGAAACTAGTCTATCAGGTGAAACCGTTTGAACTCGGAACCTTGACACCGGAAAATATTGGAGAAAAGCTGTTCCAGGGAACATCTATGATTCCGGCTGTTTTGCGTGATTCAGGTTCTTTGTCCCTCTATATCCCGTCCCATATGATTGTTTGGTATCATAAGTACAATGAATTGCATTATGGTACTAACCAGGATTATAAGGCTGGTATGATGTATGTGAAGGAATATCCTTCTGTTAAACTGATTCCTGTGCCTAATGCCGATAATCATCATCGCATTATCTGGACTATGACCGGTAATATTCATACGTTCGAACATGTGCCCGGAGAAATGACGAAGTTCAATATTGAGCAGCAGGACTGGACTTTGAAGGTGTGGAGCAATTGGAAAGAATCTATCTGGGCGTATGCGGTAGGATACAAGTACACAAAGAAAGAAGATATGGATTATACGCGCCAGATGATCTTCTGTAACGAGTACGACCGCCCGGCGTCTTATTTCGTAGAGTCCGATAAAGATACTCAACCTTCCGCGAAGTATCATACTTCAATTGTTACGGTTGCCAATACCAATCTGTTGGCTGTTACTGATATTGAAGATGCAGAGGTCGGTAAAATCATCACTTTGAAGTGTGGCAGTGAAAACAAAGGGGTGAAGATTGATAAATCAGGCAATTTCGCTCTGATATCCGAAGCATGGAATCCCAAGAAAGGTGATTTGATCCGTTTGATGAAACGTGAAGACGGGAAGTTTATTGAAATTGGGCGTGAAACCGGTGCCACTGATGCTTTACAGTTTACTGATGATGAAACGACACCTTCTTTGCAGGGGGGATCTGTTTTTGTTACGGGTGAGAATACAAAAGCAACAGCAATTACCAATTTCACTGATGCGATCATTGGAAAACCTTATACTATTTACGGCTCCGGCAATGAAAACGCCAGTACCATCGCTGCTAGTGGGAACTTTGTGTTGACAAAAGCAATGACTTTGAGTACCGGTAAGTTTATTAAGCTGGTTAAAGCTGATGATGGCAAATTCTACGAAGTTGCACGCGGCTAGTAACTATTGACAGGGGGAATGTTTTCCCCCTACTTTTTATTAATCTCAAAAAAAAGACTATATGACTACTTACGTTAAAACATCTGTTCCCAGACCGGCAGGAAATCCGGGTAAGGGAATAACGCCTAAAGACGTTCTTACGTTGATTGACGTCGATGATCTCGTTTCTTTTCCGGCGCGTGATGGTGCGGGTGTCGTGCTTGCGGGTGATATCGTAGTAAAGCCATCGGCGTATTCCGTCGATTTGTACATGACGCCCGGAACTGTTGAACTTGCATCCAACGGTGAAGGTGAAACAGACGCCAAAGGCTTTACGCCTTCTGTCAAAGGGAAGCATCCGGGGAATAAAAGAGAGGTTCGCGAATTTAAGACGAACTGGTTGGGGCGCCATTGTATTGGTATATTGCAATACTGCAACGGTGAACCGGCAGATATTATCGGTTCTCCTTGCAACCCTATTGAAATGGCTGTAAACTATACCGGCAATAAGGATGCCAATTCATCTGAATTTACTTTCACTCAAATTAGCAAGGGTGATGATATTGGTATCTATGAAGGAACAATCCCGCATGAAGAACCGTTGGCAGTAGTGGAAGCGGCTGCAACTGAAATTGCTTTCAAAGGTGCGGGACAATATCAGTTAAGTGCCGGGGCTGCGAAGCTCGCTTCTGTCACAGGTGCTAAGCATGGTGATTTATTAACTCTGTTAGGTGTTGTATCCGGTGTTGCGCCAACTATCGAAACGGGTGCTTCGTCTGCCTTTTTATTGCAAGCTGGTAAGGTATTCACTGCATCACCTGGAAGTCAGATAACATTCAAGGCTTTTGATACCGGAGGCGGGACAATGAAATTTGTTGAGCAATCAAGATACGAGGCTTAATTTCTTGTTATTTAGTTTGGCATTACAGATATTATCCGTATATTTGCAATGCTAAAACCCCAGTAGGATTAACCTACAACGTCGAGCGCGGTCAATGCTCAACATTTGTTAGGGCTTTTTTTATGCCCAAATTTGAAAATATAGGCGGCTGCCTTTCCCTTGTAGATTTTTGCTCTTCGGAGTAGGATACTACTGGTGTTTTAGCGAACTCGGGAAAGCGCAGCCGTTCTTGTGCTTCAGCTGGTAGAACTGTTTTCTACTAAAACGCTAAAACACCAGTAATATGAAAAAACAACTCACAAGCACAAATTATGTGCCTTCGTTCCGTACCCAGTCGGACACCAACACGCTTATGCAGCGTTATTTCCGTAGTCTTTCAGACTGCGAAGTCAAAACATCCTCGGATGCCTATTATGTTTCAGCAATTGCCTGCTTCTGCCTTACCTTTATTTTTCCGCCGTGTATTATCGCTGCCGGTTATTGTGTACTTAAAGCTAGGAAAGGAGGGAGAAAGTGATGAAAGTATTTGAATTTACCCAAGAACAATCTTTATTGATTGATGAGATGAATAAGGATATGGAAGAAATGACGGCTATCCGGAAGCGTATCAGTCAGACTCATAGTAAACTCATTGACAACCTGCATGTTCAGGAGGGAGATATAGTAGAAGTGACTTATAGCGATCCTAAAACAAAAGAAGAATTTACGGATATTTTCGTAGCCGGATGGATTTCGGTATATGCTAAAACAAAGAAGGTTTCCGGTCTTTTTTACCCGTTAAACAAAAGTGGTAAACCCTCTAAGAAGATTAAAAGTATAGACCATATAACATCCATTAAAGTAATCCAGAAAGGAGGACAGCATGGAAACTCTTAATATCAATACCGTAATAATTGACCAACAGGTCCTAGATGCTTTGAAAGATTATCAAGAAGATGGCGCTCAAATCGACTGCCAAACACTGGAAAAGACTATTGACTATCTCTTTAGAGTTTCCGAAATGATTGGTTATGCCGATGATATGGATGGATGCGGTATGCTAAAGCTTATATACAGCCTTCGGCAAATGAAGGAGGACTTAATGAAATTACTTCCGGAAGATAAATAAACTTCAATGATACATGTAGGGATATCCGTTCGGGTGTCCCTTTTTTAGTCCTTTGCCTGGCAATTGCCTTTTTGAACCTTTGTGTCTCACTTAATAAATTAATCAAATGAAAGAACAAATTATTTCCTATTTACAAGGACCTAGAAACTTTTCGGAAGGCGTGGCGATTTATGAAATATTCGGAGTGAATCGCATGTTGAAGGCTAAATTTCGTCAGATTGGAGAGAGTGAAATGACTAAAGGCGCTCTTTTTGAAGAGTTGCGTAAACTTGCCGGTTTATCGGAAGTTGATTTTGCTTCGATGCGTAGAACGGCATATAAAAAGCCAGAACCGATACCCGTTAAATCTGTTTTGCCTAAAACGTATGTAGATGATTCTCTTATCGCATTGGCTGACCGTTTCGGTGTTACTGTTGAAGAGCTTGTTAGTGATGAATTTATCGAAAAGGTCTTGTCTGCGGACGAAAACCAGGATAAGGTGGACGAACTGGAACAAGAATTGGAAGAAGCAAAATCAAAGTACTGTGAGGTGCCGGAAACAGTACGTAAGACAATTCGTTTCCGAGAAGAATTTCCTTTCCTGAATGAAAAGGACTGTCCGAACGAGTTTAAAATATTGGTATCAGATATGTTTTCAGCTTATGACCTGTACCGGGAAAGTCATGAGATGTTAGCCAATACACCGGATGATGTTGCAAGTGAGGAAACGTTCAGATGGGCTAAGACAGCAGTAGAAAACTATCTGGATAACCGGGAAATGTGGGAAGAACTAGAATATTACCGGGAAAATCATAAGATTTTAGGGAAAGCAAAGATAATGCAGGAACTGGCTGAAAGAAACGAAATATCCGCGTTATCAGATTTGGATATAGTGAAGCAACTGAACAATGCCAAATCGAACATATCTAAGGGTAAAAAAGACTTGGATAAAGCAGATAACGATGAAAAAAAAGTCAAAGCCCAGGAAAAGATTGATAAGTGGAGTAATAAGAAAGACATACTGGATAAGGAAATCGAAGCAAGAAAAAAAAACTAGGTTTCCATCTTTACAGGCTAGAAATAAAGCGGGCTACATGGTTAACTATGAAAGTCCGCTTCTCCCATCCGTGTGATCGTTCCGAAGTTGGGGCTCAGATCCGAAAAATAGGTGTTGAGATTCAGTCTGATTATGAACGTCTAAATATTTTAAGTAATGGATAACTTACCGGTAGATTCTTTCTTCCTTGATACAGAACAAAGGAAAGATATACAGCGTATGGCAGCACTGGGATACAGCCCTAAAGAAATAGCGATATATCTAGGAATAGATATTGATTCTTTTGTCAAAGATGCATATATCGAAGGCACAACGATTAACGGAGTAATCCGCCAGGGCATATTAGTTTCCAGGGCTAATCCGGAAATGAAACTGCATGAACAGGCCGAAGAGGGTAATATAGTTGCTATTCAACAACTGGAGAAAGTGAACAGGAGACGAATATTTGAAATAATTGTGGAGCAAATCGATGAAGATGAACTTAGTTAAACCGACAAGGATAGATTTTGAAAGAATAGACCTTAGTCAGATTACGCGCATGTTATCAACTGGCGATTTAGAAGCTTTGCCCGAAGCCGAACGTGCTTACTACGAACTTATGGAGATGGTACGCGGTTTAAGAGCTAGGATGAAGTATAATGGTAAAGTCATTACTAAAGCCGGTATTATAAAGTTGTTGAAATCTGATATCTACGGGCTGTCCGACTGGATGGCGCGGCAGGTTTATGCTGATTCTATCAACTTCTTTTATACCGATGAGAACATACATCCGGAAGCTTTTGCGAATCTCTATGCCGAGAAAATGGAAAAGTGGGCTGACTCCATGTTTTTAATGGGAAAAGGGGAAGAAGCTTCGCGAATACTGGAACGGGCTGCAAAGTTAAGACTGCGTTTTGCTTCTACTGAAACAGAGATTCCGGAAGAACTCCTAAACAGAAAGCAGGTCGTTCTTTATACTACTAATCGTTCGGACTTGGGAGTGCCTGATACGGACCGCCGTGATTTGGAAGAGTTCATTAATGACATTCCAGATATACCGGTCATCGTGCGCGACCGGTTGAAGGAAGACGCTCAAATCAAGAAGTTTAACCTTAAAAAACGAATGCTAGAAGATGTCGAAGAGTTCAGTGAAGACGATACAGAGGATTAATACTGATGATATCGATATCAGGTACTCCCATATAATCAAGGTTCTTACCGATTGGATAGATACTACCAATCTGATAGTAACTGCAGGACGTGGTATGGCTAAAAGTACGGTGATACAGGCTAGACGTGTTGCCGATTGTGTTTACGACATGCCTGGTGCACCGTTGGCTTTTGCGGCAAATACATACACAAACTTAAATGATAACATAATGCCTGCCGTTAAAACCGGCTGGGAATTGATGGGACTTTATGAGGGGGTACATTATGTATCCAATAAAAGACCGCCTGAAACTTGGCGGAAAAGGTGCAGTATTATAATCGATGAGTATAAGAATACCGTATCGTTTTGGAATGGCGCTGTTATATTCTTGGGGTCTTTGGATCATCCTTCTTTATTGGCTGGTAAGTCTGTTGTTCATTTATTCTTTGACGAAGCCAAATATGATCAGGATAAGAAAGTGAACAGGGCGATGCCGATTCTTCGTGGTGACGCTATTCGCTATGGACATAGCCATTATTTCTTAGGCGTGACAATCACTACCGATATGCCGGACGTTCTGGAAGGAGAATATGATTGGTATTTTCGCTATGTGAAGTTGATGCAACCCGAACGTATAATAAAGATAGTGCAGGCGGCCGGCGAATTGAATGAACTACGGATTAAGTTAGTACGGGAAGAAAATAAGAAGAATCCTTCACCGGATAGAGTTAAGCGTCTTAAAAATAAAATAGTTTACTATGAATCTGCTTTGCTTAAAATGAGAAAGGGGCAAACCTATTTTATTAATGCTTCCAGCTTTACTAACATTGACATTCTGACAATAGACTACATAAAGCAACTCTTTAACGGTACATTGGAATTGCACGAATTTAAGAAGTCTGTAATAGGTATGCGACCGGGACTTCGCCGGGATATCCGCTTTTATGTAGCTTTCTCCGAAAAACATAAATATACAGATGGCACGGACTTCGGAGAACCGGCAGTCAATTCAAGGGGGCTTCGGTTCCTGCACCATAATAACCCGATAGATGCAGGAGTAGACTTTGGTAATCAACTATCTTTAATTATAGGACAGGAAGACGGCGCTTACTATCGCCTGCATAAGAACTTCTATGAATTACCGCCCAATTGGTTTAGAGAGCTGGCCGATCAATTCTTGGGCTTTTTCCTTAACCATGAAGAAAAGGAACTGAATCTATACTATGACCGTGCCGGCAACAACTTCGAAAAGCAAAAGGAAGACTATGCACGTAAGTTGAAAGAAGCCATCGAGATAGACGGGGAGGGTAACCGGACAGGATGGATGGTTAACCTTATGAGCCGTAAGCAAGCTAACATTCGCCAGGATGAAGAATACGACTTCATGTTAGAGTTAATGAAGGGAGAAAATAAAGCATTGCCTATTCTTCTTATTGATTCGATCAATTGCAAAGAAGCTGTGTCCAGCATAGAGAAGGCGCCGGCTGGGATTCGATATAAGGGACAGCAAAAGATTGTGTATAAAATTAAGAAATCCGAGAAGCTTGTACCGAAGAAATTACCTATGTTGTCAACAAATTTCTCCGATGCGTTTAAATACCTGATGATGCGTAAACAATGGCGTCGGGTTATTAGAGGGAAGGGTAAGGCTAGCAATGCCAATCCCTACGTGCCTGGATTCAATGATATGGAAGGATAACAAAGGCAATTGCTTGTTTGAAAGGGCCGATTCTAGTACAGAATCGGCTTTTTTTCATCTGTAAAGGTTGCGAAAATGTCAATAAAATGTAATCATATTTCACTTTTTGAGGGGCAAGGCAATCGCCTTTCGACTTCTGAGCGGCTCGGTCTTCGGTGTGTGACTAAAAAAAAGAATACGTACCCGTTTATGCTTATTCTCTTGTTTTTCAGTGCTTTGTAGTGAGGATGAGCAAAATTTACCCTTCAAATACAGTGTTTTTCTGTTTTTTGAGACAAAAACAGGTTCAAAAACGGGAAATTCTGCACTTTTTAGATTTCACATAGATGTTATTCATGTATATTATGATTAAAAATAAAAAATATATCTCTTAAAAACTTCCACATTTGGGAATTTTTTGTATCTTTGTATCAAACAAAAAGAAGTTATGAAAATAATCGATTCTGAAAAGCTGGAAGAGTTCATAAAAAAACATGCGGATGCTAGTAACGCTATCGAAAAATGGGTAGAAAAAATAGAGGCCGCAGACTGGAAAAATCACAATGAACTGAAAAATGATTTTCTTTCAGCCGATTATGTGGGAAATAACCGGTATGTGTTCAATATCCGAGGAAATAATTATCGAATAGTTGCGATCGTTGTTTTCTTTGCTGGTAGAATGACTATTCGCTTTATTGGTACCCACAAAGAATATGATAGGATCGACGCTAAGAATTATTAAAAAGGAGGGCATTATGAAAATTAGTAGTGATTCCCAATACAGGGAATATAAAAAGGAAATGGAAGTTTTGATCCAGAAGGGAACAAAGCTTGGTGATATGGAATTGCTTTCAGAAGCAGACAAAGAAGAATTTGTACGCCTTACTGATGCGATTTATGAATGGGAGGCCGCTTATCATCCTTTGCCTGGTAAGGTATCGACAATAATCACGGATGCCATTAAAGAGCGTATGGAAGCTGAGAACATAAAGCAGAAAGATGCAGCGAAGAAATTAGGGGTTTCTGAATCTCGTATAAGTGAACTTCTATCAGGTAAAAGGGCACTTAATTTAAATCTAGTAAAACGTCTACGTGATAATTTCGGAATCCCGGCTGATTTTATATTGGATAATATGTAAATACTAAATTTTACTTATTTTTTACTTTTGCTAAAACTTAAAATAAGAATATTATGGAAAACCAAAATATGAAAAGAACTTTAAAAAGTACAGGCGTTAGGTATTTTGAATTATTTAGAAGTATGCAAATAATACAAGATTGCTTGAGTTTGATCGAAAAGGGGAAAAAATATCATATTATAACTATAGCAGGGCAATTAAGGGGAATATTTACAGCAGACCGTAAGGCGCAAACGGAGCCTTTATTCTTTGAGGCCTATAAAATATTGTGGGAAACCAATAATATATATATTAAACCGCTTATTGATTTTGAAGTTTACTCGAAAGACTCTGAGATATGTTATAAATTGCCAATACCCTCATTACAAAAAACTGATGAGTACACTAATGAGATTAGTTTGCAAGACTGGATAACAAAAATAAATGTGGTAAAGTCTGGTGATAAATATTATACTATATTGGATTTTATAAAAGTTATTGCAGATAAAAAAGGAGGAGCTCATTATGATGAAAGCATTTCAAAAAATGATGCTCAATTAGTAATACATAGAGGTGAGAATGGGATATTATCAGAACAGATAGTAATTGAACTTGCACGTATAGTAATAAAATTAGGACATAAACTATTAAAAAATGCTTTTGATTTTCATTATTATCAGAAAATAAAGATTGATTATGAGGATATAGATGATAGGAAAAATTTACAATTCCACTTTTATTTAAAGATGATAAATCGTGGTTGGGGTTAGGTATTGTTATAGATAAAAATGGAACCTTATGGCTGAACTTAATAGAAGACTATGCAGTTAGAGAAAGTATTATTTTAATTAATCATGTTTCTAAACAGGATATCTTAACTTTAAACTTTAGTTATAATTTGAAGGAAGATATGACATCTGAAGTGAGAGTTTATGATGAAAGATGGAATTATTATAGTTCAAAATTAGCCATTCCGGTATTGGTAATAAATTCCTTTTATCAATTTAAGGACTTCTATGTGTCAGATGAGGGGGTAAAGGTCTTTACAACCTCTTCTGCGACATTACAATATGTTGCCACAAAAGAGGAAGTCTTGGAAAAGTATAAAGAATTGGAATCTCGAAATAAAAACTGGCTTGTTTTTAAAGGTTTATATAAAGGTGTAAATCAAAGTGGAATTGTAAATTTTGATAAACAGCCTGAATTAGCACCTGTAATTGGCGATGAATTACTGTAAAATACTTTTTTAATAAGTTTTTTTGACTAACCAATACATTGATGAAAAGTATTTGAAAGAAAATGATATTAAGGAATATATACGTACTTTTTTTAATTACTTTTGATGAAATATTAAAAGTAAGACTGTATGAACACATTAAAACCAAATCTCACAACTAAAGAAGATAGTGGTGTAGATCTCCTTCGTAAATCTTCAAAGTATTTTTTGATAGCTAGTCAACTAATAGGTATAGCAGGTGCATTTTTCGGGGTAATTGAAATCTCATCGTGGGGATTTCTCGTTTTGGTCTCTGCCATTTTAGTTTTTATATCTGGATATTTGGTAAGAGGAGCTGCGCTTTGCTTGGCTACCATAACAGAAAATTCAGCGAAAAAGCCCAAAACAGAGTGACTTTTAGTTTGTCATTACAGATATTATTCGTACATTTGTAGTGCTAAAACAATGGCAGTGGATTCCTGCTACGTCGAGCGCGGTTAATGCTCACATTTGTTTGGGCTTTTTTTATGCCCATTTTAAAAATATAGGCGGCTGCCTTTCCCTAGTAGATTTTTTGCTCTTCGGAGTGGGATACTACCATTGTTTTAGCGAACTCGGGAAAGTGCAGCCGTTCTTGTGCTTCAGCCGGTAGGACTGTATTCTACCAAAACGCTAAAACAATGGTAATATGAAAAAACAACTCACTGGTACTGACTATGTGCCCTCGTTCCGTACTCAATCGGACACCAACACGCTTATGGGGCGTTATTTCCGTAATCTTTCAGATTGCGAGGTCAAAACTTCTTCTGATGCATACTATGTTTCCGCTATTGCATGTCTCTGTCTGACATTTATATGTCCTCCATGTGTTATCGCTTTCATCTATTGTATAATTAAAGCAAAGAAAGGAGGAACAAATGGAAACAATTAATATCAATTGCGTAGTCATAGATCAACAAGTTCTGGAGGCTATGAAAGACTATCAAGGAGATGGGGCTAAAATAGATTGTGAAACACTGGAAAAGGCAATTAATTATTTATTTGAGGTTTCTGAAATGAATGGATATGCTGGCGATATGGATGGGAATCAAATGCTTAAGCTGATATGTAGTCTTCGAAGGATGAAAGAATCTTTGATGAAATTGTTACCAAAGGAATAAGTCATTGCATACTGTAACATATATAAAGGGACATCTAATTAAGGTGTCCCCTGTTATTCTTTTGTCCTTTACCTATACATTTTAAAAGTTCATATTTGCCTAAAAATAAAGCAATATGAATGAAATATTAATTACTACAGTAATCAGTTCTATTTGTACTGGTGGTATTACTTGGCTTTTTACTCTAAAATATACTAGGAAACAGGCCGAAGCTGATGCGATGCTATCCGTGCAAAACGTATATCAGCAGATAATTGAAGATCTTAAAACGGATCGGGTAGAGTTGAAAGAAAATATCAAGGAACTGGCGCTAAAGGTTAGTGAAAATGAACGTGAAATAAAAGCTATGAAGCCGAATCTTTGCGGTCGGAAGGCATGTACTCAACGAATACCAATAAACTAATCGTATGAGAAAATATGCTTTATATATTATACTATCGGGGATATTGTTTGCCAGTTGCAGCCGCTCAACTATCGCTCACCAGAAAACAAATGAAACAATGTTGTCCGATAGCGTTACAGTCCGGGAAGATGCGCGAGAACAGCAGGATAAGCAGAATAGACATAGCACCGAACGTAATACCAGAACCAGTGAAGAAAACCGTGTCATCATTAAGTTTGATACAGAAAAACCTATTACCAAAGAAACGGGATTACCGCCTATCCAAGAAATCTCCTTTACCGGTTCCACCATTAATCAGGCGAAAGAAGTTGATACGAAGATCAACACTGAGAAGAACATAAAATCAGTTTCAACTGATTCTACAACAGTAAAGCGTCAGGCGGATAAGAAAGAAGATATTAAGACGAAGAAGGAAGTATCTTCGGGCATCAGCTTATGGCAGGCTCTGCTATATATTTGTCTTATCGTCTTTTCCTACTATTTATTTGATGTAATACGCGGTCAATGGCCAAAAATAAAACAGCTATGGCGAAAGATACTCAGACTATAAACCTGTACACCGCCATTGAGCGGATGAAGCAGATATCCGCCGACGGTGATACTTTCTCAATATCATTCAGAAAGTACGACCGTCAGCGGAGAACCGGTGGAGATTCGGTCAGGCTCAAATATGCCAGATTGCGAAAGAAAACATCTGATGCAGAGATAGAAAACTCTAGCTATAAGTTATTCTTGACAGACACGGAAACAGGCAAGGCACTGAACTGTTGGCAAATACTTATCACAGAGTTCAACGGGATTAAAATTTACGTATAATATGGAAATCAGAAGAACAGGTAATTTCGGATTTATAGATACTGGTGAAGGGCAGCTTATTTCCTTTGCCATGGGGAAAGGTTGGACGCCTTCCTCAATTAACTTTAGCCGGCCGGACAGTTGGCAGACTAAAAAAATAAGAGTAAACGGCGTTGATATTGTGCCGATGGGAGCTAATAACGACTTGCCGGGTGAAGTTCAGCGGTTACTGGATAATTTCTACGGTGGCGAGGGTATCATGGGAAAGATTCAGGGGCTGCAATGGGGTGAAGGGCCGCATTTCTTTGAAGATGCCATTGATGAAGATAATAACAGGTTCTATCGGAAATGGATACTAGACGATAAAATACAGCAGGATTTGGAGCGGTGGGATCATCGTGAATTTATGCTACGTTCATTGGTAGACCTTATTCATATGCAGGGCTTCTGGGTTAAGTTCGTCCGGAATAGAGGACCGCGTATCGGCGCACCTGGCAAATTCCTTAAGTTGGAACATATACCTTATAAAAAATGCCGTTTTGAATATCCTGACGATAACCACGACTTCCCGCAAAATGTATATGTAGGTGATTGGCCATTTCCGGATCCTACTAAATTGACTAAATATCCGGTTTTTAATCCGGCAGATCCTTTTAAGCATCCGATATCAGTTGGATATTTCAATATCTATTCTTTTTGTAAAGATTTCGTGAGCACACCTCGTTTTCTTGGAGCTTTCCCATGGCTAGAGCTGGCCGGTACGATTGCGCCATTACTGGCCGCTTATAATGCTAATTCGTCGGCTTTAAGTTTGCACATTGAGAGCCCGCAGGGATATTGGGATGTAGCGGAAGAACGAATAAAAGCCATTTGCAAGCGTAAAGGTATTGCTTATTCCGCTAAAATGCTGGAAGACTTTAAAGATGAAGCGATGGAAAAGTATGCGGCAGGTGTTACCGGACGCCAGAATGTCGGTAAATATATGCACACTACTAAATTTTGGAACGCGGACGCCAACAATTTTGAAGGATGGACGATCACCCCAATTGACAAGAAGATAAAAGACTATATCGAAAGCCAGATAAAAATCGCTAATAAGGCAGATGCGGCAGCTACTTCCGGCTTTGGTCTAGATCCGGTTTTATCAAACCTTATCATGGAAAACAAACTTTCGTCAGGCTCCGAAAAGCTTTATTCTATAAAGGTCTATAATGCTAGTGAAACAGCTATACCAGATATGATACTTTGTAAACCGTTGATGCACTATATACGTGCGAATTTTCCGGGAAGTAAGACGCAAATAGGGCTTTATCGAAGTATTGTCAATGCGGAAGAAAATGTTTCACCAAGTAGCAGAGTAAAAGAAAATGCGTAAACTTTTTGCGTCAGACATACCCAAAGAACCGAAATTACCTCTGCATGTTGATTCAGGGCCGGAAGAAACTACGGAAGCAGCAGAACAGCCAGGGAAACATGTACAATGTAAAAGGATGAAAGGCCGGCATTTCGATAAACGTGTAAAAAGTGAACTTGTACTAGAAAAGGAATTACCCTGGCATTTTGAACCGGGATGTTCCTATCACTGTATCAGCTTTGGAGATGTGGATAGCTTAACTTATTTACGTGCCATAGTCAAACAGCAGAAGATCGAATATTGCCTGATCTCTACCTGGTGTATGGCTATTACTGATGCAAAGGAAATTGAAAGCTGGATTGAAAAAGGATATATCGGACGAATTGATTTTTATGTGGGTGAAATTTTCCAGGGAAGTTATTCCGGTGTTTATTCCTACCTAAAGGATGTAGCAAAAAGGAATAATGGGCGGATCTGCATATTTAAGAATCATAGTAAAGTAATGGTCGGTTTTGGGAAACATTTCGACTTTGTTATCGAAAGTTCTGCAAATATCAACACAAATCCCAGGTGTGAGCAGACTACAATAACGATCGATACCGGGCTATCCTGTTTTTATAAAGACTTTTTCGATGAAGTGAATAGCTTTAACAGAGACTTTGAAGGGTGGAATAAGTATGAATTTAACCAGAATAAGAAGTGATGAAAACAATCTTTGATAAAAATAACAATGGTACGTCGGAGCTAGTCGAAGCGCTAGGAATGATTGACGCTGCAACCGATTTCTCTAAGTGGAAACCTTACATACCATTAAGTATTAGGCGCTTAACGGCTATCGTAGGGCCGGAAGTTTACGAAAAAGTGGTAGAATTTTATCATTCTACAGAGCCAGATCCAAAAACAGAAGAAAAGTATAATACTCTTCTTTTGTTGATGCAGCAGTCCGTAGCTTTATTTACATGGATCAAGATTATCCCCACACTGGACGCCCAACACGGGAACACAGGCCGGCAAAAGCGGTTAGGTGAACATGAAAAGGGACTTACTGCCATACAGGAATATAAAGACGAAACAAATATCCTTAATCTGGCTTATGAATCGGTAGACGCTTTGATCGCTTATTTAGATAAAGAGAACTTCGATTTCTGGTTGAAGTCAGAGAAGAAAAGAGCTATAAATCAGCTCTTAATAAGAAGCAAAGAAAAATTCGATATTTATTATACAATCGGGAGCCATCGTCTTTTTTTAACTCTTATACCGATTATCCGGGAAATGCAAGATCGCTATATTGTCCCGATAATTACGCGGAAGCGGTACGAACAGTTACTTTCAGGGAATGAACTAGGCGAAGACTTTAACGATGCAGTATGCAGACCTTTGGCCCTTCTAACGATGCAGAAGGCAGTTGAACGTTTGCCTGTTGAAGTTCTTCCAGATGGGGTAGTTCAGGTACAACAGGCCGGAACCGTTAAAGAAAAGATTAAGGCCGAAGCCGAAACCAGGAAAGCAGTGTCTAAAAGTCTGGGGGACGATGCGGGAAAAGATCTTATAGCGTTACAAGACTTTATCGCTACTATTGAAGCCGAACCGGATGAACCGGATTTGTATTTACCTAAAGCAACTATACAATCTAAAGGTGTAACGTTTTAGTATGCAAGAGTTTACGTATAATAATAAAACTAGGATGATCCCGGAAGATCTGGAAGAACTTTCGCCAGAACAATATTATCGATATTTAGAACTTGTAATAATGATGAATACCGATAATATTTCACCTTTTGAAATGAAATGCAAGCTTATTTCTTTACTCTTGAATATGAAGTGTAACTTTGTAATGTGCAGAGAATCAATCGTTAGTGAAATAAATGCCCAGCTGGGCAAAATGAACTGTTTTTTTTATATAAAAGAGGAAGGGGATAAAGTAATTTACGATCCACATATTAAGACGGGACGTAATTTATTACCATCATATAAAGGCTGGATAGGGCCAGAAGATATGCTTAATGATATTACATACGGGCAATTTGTACAATGCCTAAACCTGGTTAGGGCAATGGAAGTAACCAGAAGGGATAAGGATAACGAGCAAGCAGATTATTTAATGTCTGAATTTGGTAGGATACTTTATAAGAACGAAGATCCCAAAGCAGGGGAAATACCGCCGCTGGTATGCTTTCACTCTTATATCTTCTTTTGTGCAGTATGGGAATTGATTTGCACCGTTCCCATTCCGATAAATGGCGAGGAAATCAACTTTTCTATTTTATTTCAGGAACAAGGGGAAAAAAGGATTGATGATAAAACGGGGTGGATAGGGATCTCCTTTGAAATTGCATCTTCTGGCGTTTTTGGCAATGTGAAACAGATTAATGAAACTCCCTTTTGGGATATTTTACTATATCTGTATAAATGTCGTTTTGAATCTTTACACAATAAAAAATAGTATATAATGAAAACAAGTGATGCAGCAAAACAGGCCATAGGAACTTTTGAAGGCTTGAAATTGAAAGCGTATCGGTGCCCTAGCGGAGTCCTAACAATTGGGTACGGTCACACTAAAGGAGTGTATGAAGGTATGCAAATAACCAAAGAGCAGGCACTAACCTTTCTTGCTTTGGATTTAGCGGATGTTGAAAGGAATCTTAATACCCGTTTCCCCTCAATCAGTCAAAGCAAATTTGATGCGATGATAAGTCTTTCATTTAACATCGGGATCCAGGCATTTAATACATCCACTTTGTATCGTAAAGCAAAAGCGAATCTAAATGATCCGAGTATTCGGATAGAGTTTATGAAATGGGTACACAGCAAAGGAAAGGTACTTCCTGGACTGGTAGAGCGTAGAACGTGGGAAGCAAACCTTTATTTTTCTTAGCCATGGTAGATTTACAAGAGTATGAAAATTATTGGAACGGGATTCGGAATCGAATCCCGGAAATAAAAAAAGTAATTCCGGCTACTTTTGAACCGGATATGGGGAATGTAGTACAGGGACTTAAGCCGGAAGAACTTCCAGTACTGTTTTTCATTATTCCTAATGCACAAGGGAAAAGTAAAGACATCGATAATATATCGGAAGCGAATCTTTGTGTTATTCTGATAATGGATAAGACGGATCCGCAAAGGAAGAAAGCTTATCAGGTGCAAAAGGAAACACAACCTATCGCAGAAAAGATAAAAAAACGTATTCTGGAAGATAAAGCCATAGGGTGCCATCTATTTAAAAATCTGGATTTATCCAGTTTATCAACAATTCCAGAAGCTGGTTTTTATTCGATTTTTGCAGGGTGGAGCATAGCTTTTCAATTTGATACGGAATGAATGAGGAAGATCTAATTAAACAGGAATTTATACGGGAAAATATCGAGAGAGACTTCCGGGCTATTTTTGAAGCACAACGTTTGATCGCTTTAGAAAGGATATATAGTCGTGCCAGCTATTCCCAAACAGGGCAAAACCTATCACAAAGAAGATCTGGCGAATTATTGAAGGCTTTACAGAATCCACGTTATAGTATGGAGCTTTCCGGCACTGGTGTTATTGCAACTTCTAATATTCCGCTTTACATTCGCTTCCTGGATATGAAAGAACACGGGAACTATGCCATCTATAACCGGCAAATATGGGGTATCCTTTATAACAACACTCTTATGAATATACGTGACGGGTACGGGAAAGAAGTACGCGACCGTATTTTTGCCCAACTACAAGGGGCTTTCCCATAGTATTTTAAAGGCCAAATGGCCTTTTTTTGTGTCCTTTATCTTCGTAATTTGGCTGTTTACCTTTGCTTTAAAATATAAGATCATGGGAAAATTACAACCGGATTATATCACCTGGACGCTATCGCTTAACGCTGGGGGGTTACAAAAGGAAATCCTAAGAATAAAGAATAATAGTAAGGATCTTAAGGATGAAAATAAACTCCTTAAAGAGTCCATGAAGGAACTTACTTTACAAGGGAAATACCAAGGTAAGGAATACCAGCAGCTAGAAGCAAAACTTAAGGCGAATAATCGTGCTATCGGGGAAAACAACGAAAAAATAAAGCAGTGTGAAAGCCGCTTAAGCAATGTAAATAAGTCGTATGCACAATTATCGAAACAGGCGAAGAAATTGCAGTCTGATTTAGATAATACGGTGAAAGCACTGCAACCGGAAGAATATGCCCGGCTAGAAACTGAACTGGCGAAAACAAAAGCTGCAATGGAGCAGCTTAAGCCCAGAACGGAAGCCGTGAAAGAATCTTTCTTTAGCCTTAGTAAAATGAAAGCTACCGTAGTCGGTTTCTTCGTGGGAATAGGCGCTAGTATTAGTTCATTTTTTACTAACGCTATTTCAAATGCGAAAGAATGGGTGAAAGAAGGAACGAAACTGGCGGCTAATGCTGACGGGGTAAGACATGCTTTTGAGAAGTTGAACCGACCAGGGCTTTTGGATGATTTAAGGAAAGCGACGAAAAACACTGTTAATGATCTGGAATTAATGAAGGCGGCAGTACAGGCAAAGGATTTTCGGATCCCGCTTGAAGATCTGGGGAAATACCTGCAGTTCGCGCAAATGAAAGCACAACAGACCGGGCAATCGGTTGAATATATGACTAATTCGATTGTTACAGGTTTAGGCCGTAAGTCGCTTCTTATATTGGATAATCTGGGCTTATCAGCCGCCGAAATAAATGAAGAAATTGCGATAACGGGGGATCTGATGAAAGCAGTTGCAAATATTGTAGATCGGCAGTTATCCAAAGCCGGTGAGAACTATATTTCAGCAGCCGATAAAGCCGCACAAAAAACGGCAGAACTGCAAAATCGACAAATGGAGATAGGGCGTCTTCTTCTTCCTCTAAAATCTGCATGGGGGAACTTATTTCATACGGTTAAGATCGGTTTTGCGGATGCGACAGTGTGGATACTAGAACACAAGGACAGTATTATAACAGTCGTGTCAGTAGTAACCGGGCTTATCGTTGTCTATAAATCCGTCACATTGCTTCAAAAAACTTGGAATGGGCTCTTAATGGTGGGCAAAGCTATTAATCTGGCTTATACCTCAATTATGGCTTTACAGGCTGGTAATACTCTTCGGAGTGCGGCGGCTATGAGACTGTATAATGCTTCGGTAACATCTAACAATGTAATAGTAAAGGCGTGTACTGCATCTACTTATTTGTTTGCCGCAGCAAAAGCCGTTCTCACTGGAAACATTGATAAGGCTCGGATAGCGATGCAGGCTTTTTATGCACTTACCAAAATAAGTCCATTAGCCATACTAATAACCGTAATTGCAGCTATTACGTACAAACTAACATCTTATAGAAGGGAATTAACAGCAACGGAGAAAGCAGAACGTAGTTTACTTAAGATCCGGGGAGAGGCGGCAGATTCCGTGGCTTCTGAACATCGAGAATTGAACACTCTTTTAGGAATTGCCCGAAACGAAAAGATTAGTAAGGAACAACGCATTGCAGCAATTAAGCAGCTAAATGAATTAAGCCCGGAGTATCTGGGTAACTTGACTTTGGAAACAATCAATACCAAAGAGGCTACAACGGCATGTAAGAGCTATGCGGATAACCTATTGTCTCTTGCCAGGATTCGATCTGCCAATTCCAGACTAGAGGAAATCCAGCAGGAAAAACGTGCCCTGCAAGATCAACGAAAGGATATTAATGCTAATCGTAATCTTTGGGATAGTTTTAAATTAGGGCTTGCAAAAGGTTTTAATTCGTTATCCGTAGTAGTAAAAGGCTATTCTGATACCTGGTCTGATAATGTCATTAATGATTATTTCGGTAGGGAATTTAACCGGATACAGGAACTTTCAGAAGAGGAACAAAAATTAACGGATGAGATTAAAACGTCACAGGAAGATATCATTAAGGTTAATGCTGAATCTACCCAAAAAGAAAAGGATCTAGTAGCAGCTAAGAAGGAGGAAATAGCGCAAGCCGAACGCGAGATCGCTTCAACCCCTGCACTTTTGAAAGCAAAAAATAAAAAAATAGCGAAGCTAAAAGAAGAACTTGAAGCTTTGCAGGATATAGGAGTAAATAAGAAAAAGAAACCAGGTGATTTTAATTCAGAAATAGATAAGGCTTTGGCTGGTTTGGATAATAAACACGATCAGGAGCTCTTAAAGATACGGGAGGCTAAAGAAAAGGAGCAACAGACGGAAGCACAGTATAATAAAGCGGTATTGGCAGAGGATCAGCGCTATTATACGGAACGCTTGGAAGCACTTAAGAAACTGGATAAAACCACCGCAAAGACAAAATTAAAAACGTTGGCAGAAATCCAATCTAAAATAACGGAAAGCAATAAAAAACTCCTAGAAAACCAGAGAAAGCAGGATGAAAATGAAATTTCACTGTTAAAGGAACAAAGGGATAAAAAATTACTTGTACAAGAATCCGTCTACAAAAGTACTAAGACAAAAATAGAACTGGATTACGCTAATCAACAGATTACGCAGCAAGCGCGTGATATGCTTTTGTTGGCCTTAGAAGAAACAAACACTAGGGAACGTCTTAATATACTTAAGAACTATCAAACCGAAGTAGGTAAAGCGGAAATACAGACAGGGAATGTAAAGGTTACGGCTGTAAAAGAAGCTGGGCAGGCGGTTTTAGAAGCTGAACTGGCTAACGCCCAGAGCCGGGCAAAACAGCAGAAAGAAATAGAATCCTTACTTTCTTCTTTCAAAAAGGAATTTAGCCTAACGAATTTGCCGGATGAAACGGATCTGCAACTTAAAGTATTGGAAGCATCTTATCAGGCACGTTTACAGATAATACGGGACTCGCTGAAACAAGAGCTTATTACGAAAGAGCAGGCAGCAGCACAAGAAAAAGCCCTCAACGAAGCAAAGGGTACGGCGGAACTTAATATTGTAAAAGATGCAGAAAACCGTAAAAATGGGATTCTCGAAAAATACGGCTTGGTAGGATTCCAACAGCGTTATAATATGCAGTTGGAAGCTTTACGGCGTGAGAAACAGCAAGGTTTAATCGATGCAAAGGACTATGCAAAAGCCGAAAAACAGATTAAACTTACGGCATGGAAAGAAGCTTTCGATTATTATTCTGGTTTATTCGGGGATGCGATTACCGCTTTGCAAGATGCGGAGATTGCCAATATGGAGGCTAAATATGACGTAGAAATCGAAGCGGCGCAGGGAAATGCCGAAGAGGTTGAACGTTTGGAAAATGAAAAGGCCGAGAAAAAACTAGAAATTGAGAAAAAATACGCAGATGTACAATTTGCTGTAAAAGCTAGCCAGATCATAGCTAATACCGCTATGGCTATAATGACCGCTATGGCGCAATTAGGGCCAATCGCCGGGCCAATTGCAGCCGCATTAATGGGAGTGACTGGCGCCGCACAACTTGCCGCTGCTAATGCAGAACGGCAAAAGGTTAAAAATATGACTTTAAACAATAGCAGTAGTTCGTCTCCTACTGGTGCCGAAAGAGTTGTAAATCCGTCTTCGGGATACAGCGAAGGAGGTTATACCGGAGATGGTGGCCGTTATGAAGTTGCCGGGACAGTTCATCGTGGCGAATATGTCGTACCAATACCGGAGATGAAAAACAAGCGGGTATTTAATATGGTGAAGGTTATAGAAAGTATCCGGCGCCAACGGACGGTAGCAAATCCGTTACCGGGATATTCAGAAGGGGGGCACGTTCAAGATCAATCGGCAAATCAAGTCAATTGCCCGGAACTGATAAAAGCGGCTGAACGACTTGAAAAAGCTTCGGAGAATTTAGGTAAACCAGCAAGAAATTATGTACTCTTATCCGATATCAACGATGCAGAGGAAATTAAATATAAGTCAGAAAAACCATTTACAAGGGGGGATAACTAATGGCATTAACTATTAAAACACAAAAGGGGATATACGATGTTCCTGGTGATTTCCAGATGGAAGTCGAAATTACTTCTCCTTTATATTCAGACAAGGGAAGCCAAACCTTGGCATCTACATTGCCCGGTACCAGACACAATCTTTACCTAGTTGATTACGCGCATAGAGAGGATATCGTAAATGCACCGGGAAAAGACATAATGGCTACTATTGCCGACGGGGTTTACCGAAGAACCGGCAAACAAAATATTTCTTCGGCAAGCAGGGAAAATGGAATTGTTGCTAACTTCGGGTTTGATGAAAGCTTGATGTATGAAGCTTGGAATAATGTTTCATTAAAGAAGTTGCCCGGATTGCCAGTGTATAAACCGGAAGGTGGATTGACGGATTTAATGGAGCACTTAAGTGAAGTCATGCGTAACAATGTAGCGGCAGACTATAATGTTTTCCCTATTCAGGTAAAGAATGAATCTTCGGATGATGTGGTTTATCCGGAATTTGTCAATCCAGTGGAGAAAAAGGATAACGGAATTTATGATCTGAAGAAAAATGCACGAACAGAGAAGGTTGTGCTTTCTGGCACGCCTATAAGTGTAAGGTTGCCGGCCGGATATGGTATTTCTCCTTTCATTCGTGTTTCGAAAGTGCTGGAATTAATATTTTCTGCCTATGGATTTAAACTGATGGAGAATCCATTTGCCACTCATTATCAACTTAAAAAAATGGTAGTGTTAAATAATATAGCAGACGCGATCGTCCAGGGACAAATTGAGTATAAGAATATGATGCCGGACTGTTCAATTAATGACTTTTTGGACGCTTTGTATTGCCGCACCGGAGCTAAGGTTTTTGTTAATGGGAATACCCGAACCGCTAAAATTCTGCTAGTAAAGGATATAATAGCGGCAAAACCTTACGCTGATTGGACATTATTAAAATCATCGGACTTGATCCCTAATTATGGAGCCGCTAAGCAATTGAAGTTATCCGCCGGTACTTCGTTTCAAGACGCTTCCGCCGGAAGTGATTCGTTTGAAGACTTTTTGGAGCAATACAGAGGGATTATTACAGAGATTAAGAATACCTCTCCTAATTATCTTCCTATTGATACTTATGTCTGTTATCAAGCTTCTACGGGGCGGTTCTACAAACGTAATGTGGTAACCGGGAGTGTATCGCTGGTATCGAGTGACTTTTTCCCATGGGATAAAAAAACCGTGAATATTGACTATGAGGAAGTAACCGGTTCGGATGAATGTTTGCCAATGGCTTTCACCAACGGACTGCTTGTTCCTCAATATCTGGCGGGGACAGTTAATCTTAACACGACATTAAGAGGAGCGAAGGTGAAAGAGCAGAAAGAGGACACGCCTCTGTGTTTCTGTTTTGCCATGGGATTGGCTACTGATGAGAAAGGCGGGTCTTTAGGATATTATTTTGGAAGTTCTCTTTGCCGGGATCCGGCAGGTAATTACTTTCGAGATAAAGAAGGGAATATCTATAATTATTCGCTAGTGTTTCGTGGTGAAGATGGCGCGTTTAATCGTTTTTTTAAAGAATGGGACGCGATATTAAGATATTCTAATCATACGCTGAGTGGAAAATTTAATCTCGATCGAATTAATCTGACTAAAATTGATACAGGATGCCCTCTTATAATATCTGGACAAAGGTTACTGGTCGAGAGTGTAAATCATACAATGCCATATCAAATAAATAAACCGGCTACCGTTAAGCTACGAACGACTAAGCTACTGAAACCTTATGATCTTGAATCAGAACAGGGTATAATAGCAATGAAGCCGCAGACGACTAAATGGCAGTTTGTGAACTATGCGGATGCTTATATAGATGCTTATCTGCAATCAATATTAAGCCGTCCGGAAGAAGAATGGTATGAATACAGTATAGTGACGTATATAACGGAGCCTTCTGAAGGAGAATTTGACTCTTTCCTTCCCCCCACCGAACAGGAAGTGGAGGATAAAAAAGAAATATTAAACTGGTATAGATTGGAAATTAGGTATCAGGTGCATACGCTTCCAAACAATTCTTATTTCGGGAATGCTATAGTCGATTATACGGCAGGAATCCTCGCCGTCAAAAGATAATTTGTCCTTTAGTGATTCATTAATAATTAGCTGTTTTGCAATATGAAAGAAACAATAGTATCTGCACCGGAAATGAAAGACGTTTCCGACGCCTTTTTGAAGTTTAGGTTATTGTCCGGCAATGAAATTAAGACAATGAATGACTTTTATTCCTTTTTGACGATACCAAGTGTCGAGAGGGATAATTTCTTGTCAGATTGTAATTTATCTCCGGTATTAAATGGAAATATAGTAAGACAAAAGTTTGAAATATGAGTTTAAGTGCTAATATATTCCCACGAACAATGGCCTTATCAGGCAATCCGATACGGCTTGATATAGTGTCTTCTTCTCCAGTAACTTATGCAATTACGGTAGGGAATGAAGTTATCTATGAGGGCTCCGTCGAAAAAGGCAATTTGGGCATCTTTATTGATGAAATACTGTCTGCGATTGTGGAACCAACTAGATATACAGGACAGGAAAAGGATTTTATCCTACAAACTTCCGGTAACATCAAGCAATACACAATTGACATTACTAATACAGAAGGAGATACGAAGACATTGCAGCATAAAGTAGTGTTAGGTGGCATCAGTAAAAGAGCAATGCGACATTTGAATCAAGAGGGTAGCAATATTTTCACGTTTAAACTACTTAATGCTGCCGGTAACTTCTTCATGTCTACCCGGTCGGAAACCCATGTATTGGTAATTCGTGAAACAGAATTACGACCATTACTTTTTATTGCTTCTAAAGCGGAATTTACAGTCGCTGTTGAGGAAGGAATGACGAAAGTCATAGATGGTCTTACTATAGGTCAATGTTATGCATTGAACTTGGAAGCATTGCGACGGCATTTTTTTGATACAGAGAATGTGTTGGTTAATCAGTTTGTCGTTAGTACAGACGAGGGAGAAGCTGTTACGATTGTGATTTCTCCTTCAACAATAGAAAAAGAGAGGTATTATCTGGAATTTCTTAATAGCTACGGAAGTTATGAATGTATTGATGTATCAGGTAAACCGACATTAGACCAGGATACCGGAGAGGAAGAGACCTACGGTAAATATGATGAATTGGTAAACGACTACGTAGAAAGTCGTGAACGCTTACGAACTGTTGATACCATCCACGTACAGACCGGATTTAAGACGAATAAGGAACTTGTATTTCTTCTTGATATGCTTTCCAGTGATGATATTTATTTGCTCGGCTACGAAGATCGCGAAATCAAAGTTAACGCTTCGGCCGATAGCCTGGCTATTGCTAAGACTATGGGACAGCCGCAAAGCCTACCTATAACATTGAGATTCGCTGATTCTGAAAAGCACTTTACACAGGCCTTAAGAGGGGATGATTTCAATAATCCGAGAATACATACGCAAGAATTTAGTAAAGAGTTCAATTGATGGATGATAGTTTACAAAATATTACAGATGCTCTTATTACGCATATAGATAAGGCTATTGCGAAAGGAAGTGTCACTAATCAGCAGGTAGCGGGAGTACTGGATTTCTTGAATGAAAGAATAAAAAGGATCGATGCTGGAAAATATATCAGGAAGGACCAACCTGATAGTACCGATTTTCTATTAAGAGCTAATGGCGGCCTGATTGTTCGTTCGGATGCTAATAAAGAATTATCCAGCGATTTAGCAGAATCAGTAAAAGAAAATCCCGAAAATAAAAGTGTTATGATAACATCATTAATGGAATTACCTAAATCTGGCGGACTTGGCTCCAGCTCTTTAGGCGAAATGGACAATACGGACGAATCATTTGATTCGGTCCCGGACGGCAACTACATGATGCAAAAACGTGCCGGCGTATATTATCCCGTGAAAGCGGCCGCAGCCGGCGGAGGAACAAAGCTCACGCTTGCTTTTGTCACCCCGTCCAACATGACTGCGGTTCATGGTAAGGAGACACTGATCAAGTACACATACTCATCTACCTTGTCCGGAGAGGAAACCGGTGAAGGCATCGCAACCTATACTTTGAACAAAAAGCAGGTAGCTTCTGAAACAATCAACCAGGGCGAAGTCTCATTCAATATAGGCAAGTACCTGGCATTAGGGGATAATATCCTTGTCGTTCAAGTTACCGACAGTTACGGAGCCACCCGCAAGCTGACATTCAAGATCAGTGCGGTAAGCATTTCCATTACGTCTACTTTCGATGATTCAAAGGCATATACCGGAGCGGTCTCATTTCCATATACCCCTGTCGGCGCACTGGACAAAGTGATTCATTTCAAGATAGACGGAAAGGAAATCGGCACCGTTGAGACCGCTATCAGCAACCGCCAGCAGACATACAGTATCCCTTCACAAGCGCATGGCGCACACCTGTTGGAGGCCTACGTAACCGCAACCGTTGATGAAACGGATATCGAAAGCGAACATCTGTTCTACGATATTATCTGTATCTCATCCGGGAGCAATACGCCTGTTATCGCATCCTCATTCCGCAAAACAGAGATCGAACAATACGATACCCTGCTCATCCCGTTCATTGTTTATTCTCCCGCTTCATCCGGCAGCGAAATCACATTGTCTGCAAATGGACAGGTAGTATCAACGCAAACCGTAGACCGCACAAGGCAGACATGGAGCTATCGTGCCAATGATGCCGGTGCGCTGACTCTGACGATCACCTGCGGGAGTATCTCGAAGGCCTTCAATGTCAATGTGACCGAATCACCGATTACCGTAGAACCGGAGACACAGGATCTGGAACTCTATCTTACTTCGCAGAACCGGAGCAACTCGGATACCGACAAGGAAGAATGGAGCTATAACGATGTAGCCGCTACCTTCTCAGGCTTCAACTGGAAGAACAACGGCTGGGTGAAAGACGATAACGGTTATTCCTGCCTCCGTATCAGTAGCGGGGCATCGATAACTATCCCGCTGCATCTCTTTGCCGCCGATTTCCGTGCGACAGGCAAAACGATTGAATTTGAGTTCATGGTTCATGACGTATACAACTACGACACTCCCGTCATCTCCTGCTGGTCCGGAGACCGTGGCATTCAGATCACTTCCCAGACAGCCTTGCTTAAGTCAGAGCAAAGTTCTATCGATACACGGTTCAAAGATGAAGAGCGCATTCGTTTAGCCTTCATCGTTGAGAGGAGGGCGGACAACCGGCTGGTAGGCATTTATGTAAACGGCATCAAGTCCGGTTCCATGCAGTATCCGGAGGCGGACAACTTCATGCAATCGGTCCCTGTGAATATCATCATAGGCTGCCCTGATGCAACCATAGACATCTACAACATCAGGTCATACAACAACAACCTGAACCGCTACCAGCTGCTTGACAACTACATTGCCGACATGGACGACGTAGAGAAGAAACGTGACCTGTACCTGCGCAATCAGATCTACGACGATTACGGAAGCGTATCCTTCCAGAAAGTAAACAAGATGATCGACTGCCTTGTATTCGAAGGTGACCTGCCGCAATACAAGGGTGACAAGAAGACGAACAAGGTCTACCTGTTCTCCTCTGTCAATTCTTCTCTGAACTGGGTGGCAGACGTTAAGAATAACGTTCAGGGTACATCCTCCCAGTACTACCCACGCAAGAACTATAAGTTTGAATTTATCGACGGGATTACCTATACGGAAACAGGAGCCAAAGCTGATACCTATCAGGTAACGGACGATGTCTTGCCTGCTTCTGTCTTCTGTATCAAAACTGACTTCGCGGAATCCTCAGGTACACATAACACAGGAGTAGCGAATATGATTGATACGATGCTCAAGGAAATGGATATCCTTACCGAAGCGCAGAAAACTGACTCAAAGATCCGCACGACTGTTGCCGGACGCCCATTCCTGCTTTTCCATAAGGAAACAGCGGACAGCGCCCCCGTATTTATCGGTAAAATCAACTTGAATACGGATAAGGCGGCAGAGAATACCTTCGGCTTCAAAGAGGGGGACGAAAGCTGGGAGTTCTCTAACAACACATCCGACCTGACTTTATTCAAGACCGGTGACATGACCGGTTGGGAGGACAATATTGAGGCCAGGTATCCGGACGGTGGTACTGATATTACCAATGTCCGGAAAGTCTTTGAATGGGTGCATTCCTGTAAAGGGAATGTAGGGAAGTTCAAGTCTGAGTTTGGCCAATACTTTGATAAGGAGCAGGTTATCTTCTATGCGCTCATTACTCTCGGACTGGGTATGACGGACCAGCGTGCCAAGAACCAGTTCCTCACCCGGATAGGGAATAAGCTATGGATGTTCATCTTCTACGATAATGATACGCTGATTCCTATCAACAACGAGGCTGTAATTGAGTTCCTCTATAATGTGGAGATACAGGATACAATCGGAAATAAGAATGTCTGGAATGGTGCCGACTCGGAATTGTGGAAGCTTGTCGAGGAAGCGTTCGCCGACGATATCCGTGAAATGTACTACACAATGCGTCAACGCGGCATCCTGTCATATGACAGGATGATCGAATACCTGTACAAACGTCAGGCAGAGAAATGGTCGGAAGCGATTTACAATGAGGACGGGTACTACAAATATGAGCAGCCTCTTATTGAAGGCTACCTTGACTATTCCCAGTCTCATGAGAATCCCCAGATTGTCAGGACCGGAGCTTATCTGTACGCTCTTCAAGGCAGCCGTGAACTATACGGCAAATGGATATGGAAAAACCGCTTCCTGTATCTCGACAGTAAATTCCTTGCCGGTACTATCCTGAGTGATACGGCCGTATTCCGTACCTATACACCTGCGGTATGGACAGGAGTAGCGCCATGTGCCGACATCACACTGACCTCATTCAATGCCATGTATTTCAATGTGAAATGGGGATCGGTAACCAAATCCCAACGTGTGGGATTCAATGAGAGCTTCAAGATGACCGCCCCCTCCGGCATGACTTTCAACGATACGGAGACAATCATTTATGGAGCTTCACTGATCACTTCCCTGGGCGACCTGTCTGCCCTGTATCCCGGATCGGTTGACGTATCGAAGATGACACGCCTTAAAGAACTGATTGTCGGTTCAACTGTCGAAGGATACAAGAACCAAAATATGACGGTTTTATATGTCGGCAATAACAGAATGCTCAAGCTGCTCAACATTGCCAATTGCCCGAACTACACGCAACCTGTCGATGTATCCGGATGCGACAACCTGGAGGAACTTTATGCGCAGGGGTCAGCTACAACAGCAGTGCTTCTGCCTGATGCGGGAAACTTGCGCATCATGCACCTGCCGGAAACGGTAACCAGCCTAACCATGCTCAACCAGATCAATATCACTGACGCAGGATTGATATTGGACGGCGTGCAAAACTTGTCAACTATCCGCTGGGAGAATACCAACAAGGCTAATGTCTTGTCTGTTATCGACAGATGCTTCGCGCTTGATGATCCGAAGCTGGAACGTGTACGCCTGCTTGGTGTGGACTGGAATCTGACAACACTTGATACGGTTACCAAGTTAATCAAGCTGAAAGGTCTCGATGAAAACGGGAATAACACGGATAAGGCTATTGTAAGCGGAAAATGCCATGTCTCTGTAGCTTCACAGGCCCAATTAGCGAAAGTCAATGCGGCATTCCCGGAATTAGTGGTCACATACGGGCAACTGAAGCCGACACCGACAACGACGTTCACATTCTCGTCTTCTCAGAGAAAGACATTGACAAACCCTATATTCACGTGTAATGTAGAATTTGAAAAGGTCAGTGATACTCAATATAAGGTTGCGGTAGAAGACGGCACTTCCGTTGAATTTACATACCAGACGGATAACCATGAGGCGTTGACAAAGACTTATGTGACTGCCGGAACTCGTACACAGGATTACACGGTAACCTATATCCCGGTTCGCACAATCAGGGTGAAAGTATATAACCAGTCCACATACGTTTCCGGTGCGACAGTCACGATTGACGGGAAGTCATATACTTCCGATGCAGACGGTTATGTCATTTTACCTCGCAGTGGTGCAGCTATTTCCGGAACTGTATCAGCTTACGGGTATGGCGGTAACACCTTCTCTTTTGGTACGATTATAAATGATACTACGAATACGATCGAAATCTATGATGTTGTTGATGTTAAGTTCGTCGTGAAATATGGCTCTATTCTTATCGAAGGGGCTACTGTTAAATCAGGATCACAGACAGCCGTCACAAACCAATACGGGGAATGTACACTGTCTTTAGGGAAAGGGAGTTACGATTATACTGTTAATCATCCTAACTATTATGATTACTCCGGAACAATAACAGTAGGAACATTTGCAATGACGATAAATGTATCCCTTGAACTCGATATTGAAACATTAAAACCTGCCGAAAATGGTAATATTCAGATGTTGCTGCGAGGAACGTCAGCATCAATCTCCATAACATCTACAGAAGACAATTACGTGATAGACTGGGGCGACGGAAGTACTGAGCAGGCATCAGGCACAGGGAGTAAAACGTACAGTCACACATATACAGATAATAGCTTATTCCAAGTGGAGGTAAGTAATCATACAGGAATTACATCTTGTATAGGTTCAACGTCCTGCCTTATAGCTTATTGGAGCATTGGAAATAGTGCTGTGAAAGATATAACTTTTTCAGGTTATTCTAAACTAAAATATTTTGGTAATGTATTTAAAAATGATTCAGACAGGACAAATGCAAATAGCTTGTTAAGCTATTGCTCCAGCTTAACTTCTGTTGACCTCACACCATTGGCCGGTTGGACGAATGTGACAGATGCAAGTTATATGTTTTACAATTGCTCCAGCTTAACCTCCGTCGATCTCACATCATTGGCCGGTTGGACGAATGTGACAAAAGCAGATAACTTGTTAAGCTATTGCTCCGGCTTAACCTCCGTCGACCTCACACCATTGGCCGGTTGGACGAATGTGACAAAAGCAAGTAACTTGTTATACCGTTGCTCCAGCTTAACTTCTGTTGACCTCACACCATTGGCCGGTTGGACGAATGTGACAGATGCAAGTTATATGTTTTACAATTGCTCCAGCTTAACCTCCGTCGATCTCACATCATTGGCCGGTTGGACGAATGTGACAAAAGCAGATAACTTGTTAAGCTATTGCTCCGGCTTAACCTCCGTCGACCTCACACCATTGGCCGGTTGGACGAATGTGACAGATGCAGGTTATATGTTTTACAATTGCTCCGGCTTAACCTCCGTCGATCTCACATCATTGGCCGGTTGGACGAATGTGACAAATGCAAGTTATATGTTTTACAATTGCTCCATCTTAACCTCTGTTGACCTCACACCGCTAGCAGGCTGGACGAAAATGATATCAAACTTGAGTTTGATATCATCGTGCAGTAAACTGACATTCATATCGGTACTTGCCGATATCCCATTTACACTATCATCCAGTAGTTCACTGACTAATGGTAACAGCTGCCCTATCTACGTTCCGGATTCAGCAGTTGATGTCTATAAGTCAGCCACCAACTGGTCTGCCTATTCATCACGTATCAAACCAATATCCGAGAAACAATGAAAACAGACGAATTAAACAACAATCATATCCTAGCGGAAGAAGGCAAAGTATTCCGCCGTATCTCTGACGGTCAACTGTTCGGGCGTGAAATCTATCTCGGATACGCCTACTACATAGCAGGTGAACTGTTGGCAGAACCGCTCTTGGAACTACCTGAGCACTACGAGGAGATAGACGATCCAGTTGACGAAGAAACAGTTCTCATCGATGAAGATATGCCCTTGGAAGAGAATATGGATGAAAGCCGACTTCTGGAAGAAAAGGAAGAAGAATCGGAAACAACCGAAGAACCGGTAAGGAGGAGGGTAACCGTTGCCGATTACCACAGGCTGGAGAAGCAAGTTGAGCTATTAATGCAAATGATAGGAGGTGTAGAGTAATGGCAGGATTAATCAATACCGGCATCTGGGGATTTATATCCTCAGCCAAAGCGACCGGCAGGAAGATCCTGAATGTTACCGGCGAAGAGATTGACGAATGGGCCAGCACATTTGTATCCGGCTTATCGGGCTGGATAATCGACAAACTCGGCAATGCGGAATTTAAATCAGTATTCGTCCGTGACAAGCTTATTACAAACGAGTTTGTATACAACCGCATCCGCGTGACGGAAGACGAAGAGATAATCTCCAGTAGTATCAAGATAGCCTCTTACTTTGACAACGAAGACAGGACATTTACCGTTTATCCCGATCTTCGTGAAGGAGACATCAATCCTTTAGCCGAAAATGACCTGCTAATGGGCTATTATCATAACCCTGCTAATAGTGGTGTTATTTATGCCGTGCAAAAATTCACGGCAGTCAGTGATCCGTCAAGAGAAGACCAGTCAATTCTTCTTGAACCTGAAGATAATGCTATACCTTACCGGCACATGATTGTTGTACGTGTCGGTAATCTTATTGATGAAGATCGTCAATCCTTCATCCGTATCTCATCAAGAACGAATTGCCAATACTTCTATGACGGAATAGATAGTTGGGCGGCTTATGACAATCCGGATAATGTGAAGTGTACGCTCGGTCATGCGGACATCGGTTTAATTCCCGCATGGGCAAAAGATGCTGTAGGAAGTGTGAGGCGCTGGTTCGGCTTGATCGCAGACGGAGTGATCATCCGGGGTACGTTCATCCTGCACAATGACAAGACAATCGAAGACGAATTGAACGGTCGTGAGACTCAGATACGTGGTGACTTCGAAATCCGGGAGGACGGGATCACCGGCAAATGGCAGGAAGTCATCAAGTACGCGAAGGATGCTTCTGATTCGGCCGGTGCCGCCGCCGGATCTGCCGGTGTTGCCGGAGAGTACGAAAAGTCAGTCAGGGAACTCTCTTCTGAGTTTAATGTCAATTACGGGAAGCTATCCGCTGAGTTTACCGAAAAAGTAACGAAAGAAACCGGGGACTCACTGGGTGCTATTACATCGGCAACAGAACAGGCAACCGGCACTCTTCAACTCACAGCCAAGGACTTTGTACTCGCATTCACCGATCTGGTAGAAACCAAGACACAAGAAGCTACCGGGGAAATCGATGATGCTGTCGAAATCCATAAGTCTGAACTAAACCGAACGGCACAGGGATTGACTGATAAGTTCAAGGAAACCGTCACCGATGCGGAGGGAGATATCATTAAAGAAATCGGTACCCAGGTTACTCAGAACGCCAGACAATGGAAAGTGGAGGTCATGGGTGAAGACAAGGACGGTAATCCCAACACGATTCTTGCTGCTATCAATGCCGATGAATCAGGAATTAAGATAGAAGGTGAACGTGTCCAGATTAGCGGCCAACTTTTAGTTGAAGCCATCATGACCACCGGTATAAACATTGATGATAAATTCATTGTATCGGTAGAGAATGGGAAAGCGAAAGTCACCATGAAAGGTGAAATCTATGCTGATAGCGGAACATTCTCCGGATTCTTGAAAATACCATTTAAAACTTTTAAAGAAGGAGCTATCCCAAATGCTGCTACCGGAGAATATACCGTATCTGACTATTTCAATCTTGAAGCAAAAGGGGAAGATACAGCTACTCGTCTAATTCTCAATTTACCTACTGATGAAAAGTATATTGGTACGGTCCTTACCGTCTATGATAATCCTGTAAAAACAAGAATAGCCCCTATCGTCGAGATTAAAGGAAGGATGTATCACCCTTTAAATGTCGATGTTTACGGACTAAAATTAGTAACAAAAATAGAAACAGGTAAAGGAGGAGTAATACAGTTTATCGGAGTTAGTCGCTACGATGGATGCGTATGGTATGTTATTACTGACAGTCTGGGAGAAAGTACCAGGACATAAATAATACATTATTAATCATTAAAAAATAGAACTTATGAAAAAGGTCTTTTATGAATCATGGATCGCAGCATCTGCTTGGATGCACTTCTATTAAAAAGAAAGCCGTCCTGCTCATCACGAGGTTGCTATTAAATAAAAATTGAAAATACACATTTCGTTTTATGTTAACGATTCAAATCGACTTGTGATAACTTTGCAAATCGTTTTGCCGTTTATAAAATATAAGCTAAATGTGTGATTACATGATCCATGGTTGAAGAATCCATTCTTTTATGGATTTTTCAACCGTTTTTGGGATATGTCTTGATAGTAATATTTCTGCAAGAATGATTCATCTAATAATTATAATATATCATTATAATGTACTAGTTTCTCATTTGCATCTTCTTCTTCTTTCTCAGCATAGATATTAGTTGTAGAAATATCAGAATGTCTGGCTTGATCTCGGACAGATAGAACATCTTTGCAGTTATGCAACATATTGGTAATCCCTGTCCCCTTTAGGCTGTAAAATTGATATGTCTTTGGGAACTTAAGTTTTTCTCTTACATATTTTACCCAATAATCGCCGAAATGCTTTGGCAGACGATATTGTGTGCCCGGTTTAAAGTCTTTGCTGAATAGGTAATATTCTCCTGGATAATCGAAGATCTGCAAGTCTAACATTAAATGAATAACTTTCGCAGGTAAAGTGACTACAGCATCTTTTCTATTTTTAGAGATTTCACCAGGTACGAATATAGTTTGTTTTTTTAGGTGAATATATTGAATTCTTAGGAATGACATTTCTCGTGGTCTAATCATTGTATAATATAATAAATAACAAGCTAGTAGAAACGGTTTATTTCTATCGTTCAAGTAATCCCGCAAACGTATAATGTCAGCTTCTTTGAGATTTTTCCGTGTTTTGGAGGGAGTTGATTTACTTTTGCGTATGGTTTGCATTCCTTCTGTTGGCTTAGTACTTAAATACATTTTTTCAGTTAGATAACTCGAAAAGTTTCCTAGCCACACTAAATAATGATTGTGTGTACATACAGTGTTGTCTAGTTCAATATAGATGTAGTCTAAGAATTTAGAGATAAATAGTCGGTCAAATTGGTAGATGTAGGTAATAGGAACTTCGCGGTTTTTGTTCCATTTCTCTAACATATTAAGACGAGATATATAACTTCTCATTGTAGCGAGTCGTAAGTTATCATCATTGTACCGTTTGATTAGGTAATTTCGATAGTTGTCACATACTTCTTTGAAGGTATGGTAAGCATTTGAATTCTCGGACTCTATCCAGGGATTCCAACCATTTTCTAGTTTTTGTGACAGCCGATAAATCAACCCCGAAGCAAATCTTCTTCGTTCTGTAATTTTTTCTATGTGATTGATCTTTATTTTCTTGCGTTTCATTGTGCCAGAAGCAGGGTCGAACGCATTAAAGCCAATATACCATTCTTTACCGGTATGTAATTTAGGATAGGAGTAAGAGATGATCTCTTTTAAAGGATCTGTTTTTGAACTTTTGGAAAACATTTTTTTTACATTCTTTACGCAAATAAAGAATGTAACGTTAATAATCAATGAAAATCATAGTCCTGATTTTGTCCCGGTACTATAATTGAAAAGACGGTTAAATAACTATATATTAGTTGTTTAACCGTTCTTTTGTAGTGGGTACGAGAATCGAACTCGTATTACATGCGTGAGAGGCATGTGTCCTAACCGTTAGACGAACCCACCGGAGTTTGATAGATTAAAAAGAGCCAAGTCTTTAAAACTTAGCTCTTTTTTATATTGAGATTTTTTGCGGAAGCTGGGGGATTCGAACCCCCGGTACCCTTACGAGTACGTCAGTTTAGCAAACTGGTGGTTTCAGCCACTCACCCAAACTTCCTTGAACCCGCATTCTCTCTCAAATGCGGTGCAAATATAGGGGGAACTTTTGGACTACGCAAATCTTTTAGCAAGATTTTTTTTACCTGTTTTTTGTAAAATGAGATAACCTGCTATGTTTCAAATGTTAAACGGAAGAATTTTTTTTCGAAAGCTTTTAATTTTTATCGATGGAATGGGAACTTGAAACATATTGACGCTATCCGCTTATTATAGTGACGGTATCTTCATGGGATAGGGTAAACATCCGGATGGGATAGTGACAGTATATTTGACGTAAGAAAAGGACATAAAAAAAGGCTATCTATCCCAGACAGCCAATCTTTTTGTTAACCTTAAATCTAATACTATGAAAAACACAGTACAAATATACGGACTTCTGTCAACTTTGCAAATAAAACAAGAAAAAAGAGATGTTTTATAACATTGATTAAATATTTGATTCCTCGATTCTATTTTTATTAAGACTTTCGGCGTTTTGAATGCTATATTCCCAATATTTATCACATAATTTCAGATAGCTGGTCTCGGCACTCTTGCCACCTAAAGAAATAGCGTACATCTTTGTCTGTTTCGCTTTTGCGTGTTCGATGGTCCGGGATAGTAGTTGATCGACAGGACGCATCTCAAAGTCCGATACGGTGATAATGTCCGCTTCCATATATCCTTCTTCGCTGATCTTTCGCAAAGCATGCGTGATGACAGGTTCCATATCGGTTCCGCCATGAAAGGATTGGCATAAGAAATCGACCAGGCGATCGAAACTGCTGCCTAAATCTGTGATTTCAATGCACTCGATATCATCGGAAAACAGGATGACGTAACATTTTCGATGTTGCACTTCCGTCAGTTCGGCAATGGCAAGTAGGGTGGATTTCGCGATTCTTTCCCGTTCGCCTGCCATGGAACCGGAAGTGTCCAGACAAACAATGAAAGGACCTTCGGCTTCTTCGGAAACTTCGTTCCCTATTGTTTTCTTGTCGTTGATGGTTTGCTTTTCGTGTGATTGATAGTCGATGACTTGCAATCTCTTCTCAATGAAACGCTCAAAGAAAATGGGTTGCAGACTTTTTTCGGCCAGATAGCAATATTCCAAGGGAAGAAGGCTGTTTAAGTCGTTTCCTTCGCAAATACCTGTAATATCGCTTCGGGTGGCATGAGATATAATTTGTTCCCGATGAATACCGGCAGTCATTTTGAAACGTTTCCGGCTGCTTTGGTGTTTCTTGCCCAAGATTTCTACCAGTTCACGGATAACGGGATTTCGTTTGATCGTTTCTTCGTATTCTAAAATCTGTTCTGCTATCTGTTTATGGTTGCGGAGTAACCAGACGAGGCGTGAGCCGCCACGCACCGGAAGGTTTTTGGCAAGTGATAGCTGAAGACGGTAGAAATCATCACAAAGCCGCTCGATATGTTCCATCTGATAGTTGAACTCGTTGTTCGAGAGCAGTGTGTGCCATTTGTCGAAGAAGAGAGTCCGCAACGCTTTCCATTCTTTAGAGCGCGGGCTGATTGCGTCAAAACGCTGGAGGTAGTATTTTACGTTGAGGTCTACCAGGTGATATTTCATCGAGAACGGGTAGGCGCTGTTTTTCAGGAATTGGAGAAACTTGGTGTCGGATGCTTCATCCATTTCATGAAAGTATTCCCATTGCGACGCGTAGTGGGAGTAGAAATCTTGCAGGGAGGGTTGCGTGTGACGAAAATACCGGTGAATATCCGCATCCAGTTCTTCGGGACGGATAATCAGGTTGTGCAGTTGTTCGTCGTACACATCGTAGGCTATTCCCTGTAATTTCTCATAATAAATGTCTTGCAGGTGTTTGAGCCTAATACTCTCTGTTCTCTTGTTCATGGGCATGAGCGATGATGCGGAGTTCGTTCCGGTAATTCTCTATGATATGTGCAGTCTCTCCTAAAATTCGTTTGATCTTGCTTTTTTGCGATGAGCTTAAGAAGAGATGCTCTTTTGTATATGCTGTTTCCCGTTCGGAGATTGTTTTATATTCCACTTCCATTTGATGCAGCAAGTCGATCACTTCCTGCAATGTAAATTCGAATGGAGTGTTGCCATCCTGTTGTGCAGGCAAAGGATCACAATTGTCATAACATAGTAACGGATATTCCTGATTGTTGACGAAAACTGACCGTCTTCCTTTTCGGAGGGAATAGATATTCTTTTGCGCGATATTTCTGTTCTTTACAAAATCGTAGGCTTTCAGGATTTTGTTAACCGGACGGAATTTATCCTGTTGGATATAAAACAGCCGATTGCTGTCTTTCTTCAAAGACTGGTAATCGGAAGCAAAAATGAGTAGATTTCCGGTAATGTGATAACCTTCTATGCGATGATAGAAGGTGTCTACTACCTGAATTCCCGGATCGCTAAGTTCACGCAGGCTGTGTTCGGACTTCATGTTTTCTTTCAGTGTGTCCAGTTTTTGTTCCAGCCGTTTTTCTCCTAACAGATAGGTATTGATGCCTCGTGCTATCGACTGTTCTACAATCTCTTCGATAATGGGGAGCTGCGAAATTTCATCCCATAGGCAGGCGCTCATCAACAGGCAGTCGGAGAAATGAATTCCCGGAGATTCATTCAGATAGGCTGATGTGCGGAGCAGACCTACTATTTTCTTCCAGCGGCGGTCGGATACATAGATGGGAGGGGTGTTCTCATCCCGTCCTGTGTTATATTGTTCAATTTCTCGTTTGATATTGTGAATCAGCTCGAAGATGGTATAGTGAATACCTACTTTTTCGCTTTCAGCTTGTATCTGGTTGTATAATTCATCGTTCACCTGGAGTTTTTCCGGGATTTCAGGTTCTATCTCCCGCGTAGAAGAAATCATCTGATCGAACGCATATTCCTGTTCGATACATCCGACAAACTGACGGATCAGGAAACGGTCGTATAAGGCTTCCAGTCCTTCACCTTTTGCCGGCAGTTCGTTGGAAGCGGCAATTAATGCTTTCAGGGGTACACGCACCGTAAATTGTCCGTTGCGGTATATCTTTTCATTGATTACCGTCAAAAGGGAATTTTGGATAGCAGGGCCGGCTTTCCATATTTCATCCAGAAAGACGATTGATGCTGTCGGCAGGTATCCTTTTGTGATGCGTTCGTACGTATCTTCATCCTTCAATTTTGAAATGGAGACGGGGCCGAATATTTCGTCCGGTGTACTGAAGCGGGACATCAGATATTCAAAAGCATCTGCGTCTTTAAATGCCAGTTTGAGCCTGCGTGCTACCAAACTTTTAGCTACTCCCGGAGGGCCCAGCAGAAAGATACTTTCCCCTGCCATGGCGGATAGTAGAGACAGTGCGATGGTATGCTCTTTTTCGAATACTCCCTCATTGAGGGACTTCAATAATTGGGTGATATGTGATTTGATAGACTTCATGCGACGGATAATTTCATGTGTTGTTAGCAAGAGGCAAAGATACAAGAATTCTTTGAAATAGACTTCACCGGAGGGATTTACTCCTAGATTTAGGTAATTTCCTCCTGATAAGTAGGAGTTTTCAGTTTCATGGGGAAAATTCATTCTCTACTTTTGTTCTATCGAAAGATAAATGATATATAATAATTAGAGAACCATTAAAAATAAAGGAATATGAAAACGAGCACATTTAAATACTTCGGTTTGGCGTTGATGGCTATATTGATGGTAAGTTTTACCTCTTGCGAAGTGGAAATAGACAGTTTCTATGATGATGATAATAATGG
>ENA-UEYL01000088-UEYL01000088.1-human-gut-metagenome-genome-assembly--contig:-NODE-88-length-91945-cov-97.082172_pt1 | contig 91945 bp, 70 predicted proteins | sample MGYA00242941_ERZ507946 | MGnify/ENA primary metagenome ERZ507946 (study PRJEB26167, sample SAMN06115482) | human gut metagenome | host: Homo sapiens | place: China:Guizhou | collected 2015-03-11...
TTTAATCCTTTATCCCTCAATCGAGTTTCCTCAACCAAGTTTCACTCATTCGGAATTACTGTCTTGTTTGCGTTGTTTTTGTTCTGTATCGTTTTCAAGGTTCGGTGCTTTCTCTTGACCGCTCAAGCGGCGCAACGAGGAAGCCTGTTCATAATATCATGAATTCACGGATTCGTCAAGCGGTTTTTTCAAAGTTTTTGCGGTTTTTTGCGTTCTTTTTGGAATCACGAACGTTATTGCAAACATCAAAGAAAACGTTCCGGCGTTTCCTCCGATTTGGAAACACCGGAACGAAAATCATACGTCCATTTTTCCCTGTCCTGCGTCGAGAATCTGCTCCACAATCGCCCCGCCGAGGCACTTTTCCCCCTGATAGAACACGGCGCTCTGTCCAGGCGTGACCGCACGCTGGGGTGTGAGGGCATGAATCAGCAGTTTTTGCCCGTCGCGGCGCACCTCCACCGGCTGGTCGCCCTGCCGATAGCGGAACTTGCAGGTGCAGCGCAGTGGTTCGCCGCCCGCCAGCGGGTCAGCGCCAATCCACGTCGCCTCCGCGCCGATGCTCATCGTCGAATACAGCATCGGGTGATCCTCGCCCTGCGCCACCAGCAGGCGATTGTTCTCCAAGTCCTTGCCAATGACGAACCAGCTCCGTCCATCACCGCATCCGCCGATGCCCAGCCCGCGCCGCTGGCCAAGCGTGTAGTACATCAGCCCATCGTGACGCCCGACGACGCTCCCATCTGGCGCCACCATATCGCCGGGCTGCGCGGGCAAATAGGTCGACAAAAACTGCCGGAAGTTGCGTTCACCGATGAAGCACACGCCGGTCGAATCCTTCTTCTTGCACACGGGCAGCCCATTTTCCTCCGCAATGCGGCGCACTTCGGTCTTTGTCATGCCGCCGACAGGGAAAATCGCCTTCCGCAGCTGTTCCTGATGGAGCATATAGAGGAAATAACTCTGATCTTTGTTCGGATCAATGCCGCGCAGAAGGTCGCCATTTTCGTTCGTCCGCACAAAATGCCCCGTCGCCATTTTCGATGCGCCAAGCTGCATGGCAAAATCCAAAAATGCCTTGAACTTGATTTCGCGATTGCACAGCACATCCGGGTTCGGCGTGCGCCCCGCGCGGTATTCTTTGAGGAAGTAGCTGAACACGCGATCCCAGTATTCGCGGGAAAAATTGACCGCATAGTAGGGAATGCCGATGATTTCGCACACCTCGCGCACGTCGTTCCAATCGTTTTCCGCCGTACATACGCCGGATTCGTCCGTCTCTTCCCAGTTCTTCATGAACACGCCGACCACATCGTACCCCTGCTGTTTAAGCAGCAGCGCCGCGACAGACGAATCCACGCCGCCGGACATGCCCACCACAATTCGCTCGCTCACGCTTCTGCCTCCATAAGCCGCTGGATGACCTTCTCCGTCATGTCCCGGCTGACTTCCTCTGCCGGTTTTGCCGCATCCACCACGATGAACCGCTCCGGCTCGCGGCGGATGAGTTCGTGATATGCCGCTTCCGTCCGTGTACGGAAGGCGTCGTCCGCCTGCTCGATGCGGTCAAGCTGACTGCTGGCGGCGCGGCGGCGCAGAGCGGCTTCCCGGTCAATGTCCAGATAGACCGTCAGCATCGGCATCGTGCCATCCACCGCCGGGCGGTTGATATTCAGCACCGTGTCCACGCCAAGCTGACGCCCGCCGCCCTGATATGCCACGGATGAATCCACAAAGCGGTCGCACAGCACCGTTTTGCCCGCCTGCAGCGCTGGGCGGATGACCTGCCGCACATGCTGCGCACGCGCCGCGGCGTAGAGAATCGCCTCGGTCGTCTCGTCCATTGCCTTGTTTTCCGGATCAAGCAACAGCGCGCGAATCTTCTCGCTGATGGGGCATCCGCCGGGTTCACGGCTGCGGATGACCTCGAAGCCCCAGCGGTCGAGCGCATCCTCCATAGCCGCCATCTGCGTCGTTTTGCCGCTGCCGTCCATGCCCTCTATTGACAGGAACGCGCCCGGAACCGCTTCTTCGCCGGGGCAGAGATGGCGGATGATGTCCTCCACCGTCTCGCAGTACACATCGCACCCGCTGTTCATCAGCTCTTCACGGCTGCCGTAACCGTATCCCGCGCCGATTGCGCCGATGCCAACCTTCTTCGCGCCCTCCATGTCAAATCGGCGGTCGCCCACCATCCACGCTTCGCCCGCATCCTCCGGCAGCGCCTGCCGAATCAGCAGTTCTTTGTCCGCACCGCGCCCATCCTTTGGGCCTACGATTTTCGTGATGTAGCGGTTCAGCCCGAAATGCTCGATAATCCGCTCCGAGGAGCGCTGCGGCTTGCCCGTCGCGATACCGATGTACCAGCCGTCGCGTTTGAGCCGCCGCAGCAGACGGCGGATGCCCGGATACACCCGGTTCTCAAACAGTCCGACGGCCTCATAGCGCTCGCGATAGGTGTACACCGCCTTGTTCGCCATTTCTTCGCTCATGCCCATGTATTCCATGAACGACCAGCCCAGCGGCGGGCCGATAAATTTGCGCAGCGTCGCCGCATCCGGCACGGGAAAGCCGAGCTTCTCCGCCGCATAGCGTACGCAGTTCCAAATGCCTTCCTCCGAGCGGGTCAGCGTACCGTCCAAATCAAAAATTACACATTTGCGCACCGCAAATCGTCTCCTTCTACGCCGAAGCGCTCCCGCGTCCCGGCTTCCTGCAATTGCCTGATGATTTCCCGCGTCACCCGTTCGCCGGGCGCAAGCAGCGGGATTCCCGGCGGATACAGCCCAACCGCCGCCGCCGCGATTTTCCCCTCCGCTCTGTCCAGCGGCACGAGGATTTCCTCCGCCATTGCCGCCTGACGCGGGGTCAGGACAGTTTCCGGCATGTCCGGCATCGAGGTCAGCGGCGCAAACTGCTTTCCTTCTGCCGCCGGAATGCTCGCCAGCAGCTCTGGCAGTCGGCGGATTTCAGCGATGTCGTCCATCACCGATAGAATCAGCACCACGCGCCGCTCGTCCGCCATTTCCACGTCCAATCCGGCTTCGCGCAGCTGTTCCGCCAAGCATTTTCCTCCCTGCGGCGCGGAAATGACCAGCCGCGTCGGGTCAAAGCGCACGGGCAAATTCGCCCAATCCGCGTATGCATCGTGATACGGCGTACCGACAAGCCGCCTGCGCACATCGTTGACCGCTTCGGATAACGCCCGCAAGCATGTTCGACCATTCTCTTCCATCCACGCACGGCTGTCGTCTATGGACAGCATCAGCAGGAACGATGGCGACGACGTCTGTTCCCGCCGCAGCAGCGTCCACGCGCGCCGCTCATCCGCCGAATCCGCCAAGTGCAGCACCGCGCTGCCCGTCAGCCCCATCAGCGTCTTATGCACCGACTGCACCCACGCATCCGCGCCAAGCGCTCCGGCGGATGTCATCCCGTCGCACCACGGGAAATGCGCCCCGTGTGCCTCGTCCACAACGACTTTCGTCCCTTGACGATGCGCCGCCGCCGCAATCCGCCGGAAAACATCTTCCCGCATCGCGCCGCCGTAATAATCCGGGCGGACAAGCAGCATCGCCCGCGCGTCCGGATTCGCCCGCAGCGCCGCCAGCACATCCTCCTCCGCCAGATAGCAGTACCCGTCCGGCGTGCAGCGAACCGGCATCCACTTCACCCGCATTCCGCCCAGCACGCAGGCGTTCACCGCCGATAAGTGCGCATTGCGCGGCAGCAGCACCGTTTCGCCATCCCGCGCGTACAGCTGCAGCATCACATGATTGCCCGCCGTCGATCCGTTATGGAGGAAAATCGTCTTTGCCGCGCCCGCCGCCTGCGCATACAGCCGCATGGCTTCACGCAGTCCGCCCTCTGCCGCGTACAGGTCATCCGTGTTCGGCAGTTCCGTCGTGTCCAGCGCATATAAATCCGCCGCGCCGAACGGCGGCCGTCCCTTATGCCCCGGCATATGCCCGCTCCTGCGCGCCGATGCCGCCGTCAGCATGTCGTATACCGGACGCATGTTCGCCATGTCCGCTGTCTCCTTCCGCTGCTGATGTGCCTCCCAAGTATAGCAGAAAACCCCGCGCGTGGCAATGGTGTTTGCTCAACATTGCTGTTCGCGAGAGGGAAGAAAATAGGATGCTGTTCGCATTGCCTTTCGTGCGGTGAGCGGAGAAAATGCCTGTCTGCGGGGCAGAATCCGCATCTGAAATTTTGTTGCGTGTTCCCCTTGCAAATCCCACATTTCGTGCTATAATAGCAGACGTCGAAACAATATCTTGTGCTCTATATGGCGTGATAGCGCCGTGCAACCACAAGATTTAGGGCTTGCTGATTTTCCAGCGAGTACCATAGAGAGGAGAAATACCTATGTGCTGCCAAGTGAACGTGACGAAGGGAACCCTGTCTCAGGCGGAAATTGACGCCTATGTGGATCATGCGCGCCAGAAGTACAACCGCGAGCCGCTTTCGATGGACATTGCGGTGGATGGCGACGAAGTGGAACTGTCCTACGATTTCGGCAACGTGCCGTTCCAGCGGATTCGCCGCATCACGGGCTATCTGGTGGGCACGCTCGACCGCTTCAACAACGCCAAGCGCGCCGAGGAACATGACCGCGTGAAGCATGGAATGCCGGCGGCGGTGTGAGAATAAGCAGGGTGATTTTTTCCCCGTTCGGGTGTCGGAAGGCAGCCGGGCGGGGTTTTATTTTTTCTGCCTAAGAATTTACAATCTGCATTGACAATGCCACAAACGCATGATATATCATGTGGTAAAAGGAGGTTGATTCCATGGCTCGCAAGCAATTTTTATCCTTCCTGCTGATTTTTTCCCTGCTCATCTCGTGTGCGTCCGCGCTGGCGGAAGCGGACGATGACGACGATTGGGACGACAATGTGGATGATGCGTGGGAAATGGAGCATCCTCTCCGCAGCGGTGACTATGCCTATGCCCCACTTGATGACGGGATGGTCAAAATCACTTCTTACGGCGGCGCTGATACCGAGATTGTCATCCCCGACACGCTGGACGGTAAGCCCGTCACCGCCATCGGCGAACTTGCCTTTCATTTCAGCCTGTCCCTAACCTCCGTCACCATCCCCGATTCCGTCACCTGCATCAGCAAAAGGGCGTTTTCCTGCTGTTATAACCTGATGTCGATTGCCCTGCCCAGCGGTCTGACCGCTATCGAGCCGGGTACGTTCGAGCTGTGCAATTCCCTGACATCCATCGCCATCCCCGATTCGATCACGACCATTGCGGAGGATGCCTTTGTGAGCTGCAAGGCGCTGCAATCCTTCACCCTTTCGCCGAATCACCCGTATTTCTTCTTGGCGGACGGCGCCCTGTGCCGCACCGTTGACAACACGCTTCTGTTCTACCCCAACGCCCGCGAAAACCGTACATATCGCATTCCGGACGGCATCGCCGCCATCAGCGCCTATGCGTTCTATGACTGCGACCTGCTGGAATCCGTTGTCATCCCCGATTCCATCACCCAGATTCCCGAACGCGCATTTTATGGCTGTTCGGCGCTTGCCTCCGTATCTCTGCCCGATTCGCTGACCGAAATCGGCATTGCAGCATTCTCCTTCTGCGCCGCGCTGACCGACATTCGCCTCCCCGCGTCCATTACGGAAATCAGTGCTGGTCTGTTCTCCGGCTGTTCCTCCCTTGCGACCCTTGAAATTCCGGATTCTGTGACCATCATCGGCGGCGACGCTTTCGTTGGCTGCACTTCGCTGACTTCGATTGCCATCCCCGATTCCGTCACCGAAATAGGCGCGAATCCCTTCCCGCGTTCCGGGCTGCAATCCATCACCCTGTCCCTCGATAACCCGACTTTCGCCGTGGTGGACGGCGCACTCGTCCGCAAAGCTGACAATACCCTGCTATCCTACTTCTGCGGGCAGCAGGATGCCGCCTACACCATCCCGCAGGGCATTCTCGCCATCGGGGACAACGCCTTTGCCTATGTCGATTCACTGCAATCCATCACGATTCCTGATTCCGTCACCAGCATCGGGCATTCAGCGTTTCTATTCTGCCGCGGGCTGACCGACGTCACCATCCCCGATTCCGTCACATCCATCGGCAATAGCGCGTTTTCCGACTGCTCTTCGCTGGCGACGGTCACGCTGCCCGCCTCGATTTCCGAAATCAGCGACCACTTGTTTTTCGCCTGCGACGTTCTTTCTTCTGTCAACATTCCTGATTCTGTGACGCGCATTGGAGAAAGTGCCTTTGCCTCCTGTGACCAGCTTCACACAATTGATATTCCCGACTCCGTCACCATCATCGACCACGACGCTTTCTAGCTTTCCGGCATCACCTCGGTCAGTATTCCCAATTCCGTCACGACCATCGGCAATGGTGCTTTCTCGTATTGCGACACCTTGACCGATGTCACGCTTCCCGGTTCCCTCACCGAAATCGGATATATGACGTTCGCGCACAGTCTTTCCTTAACTTCCATCACCATTCCCGCTTCGGTTACATTCATCGACAACGATGCGTTTAAGTATCACAACAGCCTGACCCTCACCGTGACGCCGGATTCCTACGCAGAAGAGTACGCAAAAGCCCGCAAGATTGACTATACCTACCCCGACTAATCCCCCACATCAAAAGGAGGTCGCCCCACCCGAACGGCCTCCTTTTCATATTCCCTTTTTACCGAATCTCGCTCCGAATCTCATCCAGACACCGATTCAGCGCGTCCTCCCACCTCGGCAGGTGCGGTTCGGCGTCGCTCAGCAGCCGTACGCTCGACGGATGGTGAATGCCCACCGAGCCGCGGTAGCCGCTCACCGGCTGTACCCGGCAGCGGCTGCCTACCATCCCCAGCGTCGCCATCGCCAGCGTCGCAAGGTTGCATTCGCCCTCGTTGATGAGGTGGTAAATGCCGAATTTCTCCGTCTGAATCAGGCTGACCATCGCGCGGGCAAGGTCAAGCGTGTACGTCGGGCAAGCCATCAGGTCGTCGGAAATCGTCAGCTTCTGATGATCCTGCGCTGCCGCCAGAATGCCGCAGATTTCCCCCTTCGGCGCGGCGGAGAACAAGCAGCCCGTGCGGACGATGAAGGACCGCGTCATCAGCGCGCGCACAGCTTCTTCCGCCTGCACCTTCGACAATCCGTAAACGTTCGCGGCGCACGTCTTGTCTCTCGTTCCGTGGATAACGTCCGGCGCAGCGCCAAACACCTCCGACGAGGACATCAGCATCAGCTTCGCCCCGATCGCCAGTGCCGCGCGAACCATGTTCAGCGTGCCCATCGCGTTCACGTCGATGCACTTTGCGGGTTCCGTTTCCGCCTTGAGCAGGTCGGTATACGCCGCCAAGTGGATGATGGCATCCGGCTGCTCCGCCGTCACCCATTCGCGCACTGCCGCGCCGTCCGTCACATCGAAATCCGCCACATCCACGCCGCGCGCATTCACATGCTTCTCGCGCAGTGCACGCATCACGTCGCGCCCCAGCATTCCGTCCGCGCCCGTCACCAATACCTTCATCATGTCCACCCTTTCGCCATTTCCGTCCATCTTTTTGCCAGATATTCAAGCTGATTATACCATTTTTTCTGCCTTTGCGCAACTGGTGAGGAGGATTTTTCATTGACACGAGGCGCCATTTCGTGTATAGTGAATAAAGAAAAGGAGGTCGATTTTATGACACGCAAACGTTTCTCTGCGTTTTTACTGGCATCCGCGCTTCTCCTCGTCTTTCTGACAAACGTCGTTTTTGCAGATGGCGGCAAGAAAAAGCAGACCATCCTCACCTCCGGGGATTATCAGTACGTCCTGCTTGAGGACGGTTCCGCAGAGCTTCTCTACTGCCTAAGCGACGACGCGGAAATCGTGCTTCCGGACACGCTGGACGGTCATCGCGTCACAATCATTGACACCATCTCTTTCTCCCTCTCCCTAACAGCCGTAACCCTTCCCAATTCTGTTGCCGACCTCGACCATAACCCCTTCGGCTGCTGTCCGCTGCTGCAAACCATTTCCGTCGCCCCGGAGCATCCGTCTTTTTATACATTGGACGGCGTTTTGTTCCGTAAAAAAGACGATGCGCTTGTTGCCTATCCGCGGGGAAAGGCTGCTTCCAGCTATACCGTTCCGCAAGGAACATCGGCTGTTGGCGAGCGTGCCTTTGACTGCTGCTCCTTTTTGACAAGTGTTTCTCTGCCCGCTTCCGTTACAGAGATTGACGATTATGCTTTCAGCGATTGCTCCGCCCTCGTCGAGGTTTCCATTCCCTCCTCTGTTGACGAGATTGGTTCATGTGCTTTCAACTACTGCACTGCGCTGTCTTCCATCGTCATTCCCGATTCCGTCACAGAAATCGAGGAGGGAGCCTTCGCCGAGTGCCGCGCTCTGACTACGGTTGTGCTTCCAAACTCCCTTACAGAGATCAGTGACTATCTGTTTTCCTACTGCGCTTCCCTTTCCAGCATTCTCATTCCTGATTCTGTGACGGAAATTGAAACAGGCGCATTTCAGAGCTGCACGGCGCTTGTCTCCATTGTCATTCCCGATTCCGTCACAGAAATCGAGGACATTGCTTTTTTCCAGTGCAGTGCCCTTCGTTCCGTCCTTCTCCCCGCTTCCGTAACGGAAATTGGCGTTGGCGCTTTCGACAAATGCCCCAACCTCACGCTGACCGTTTTCCGCAATTCCTACGCCGAACGGTACGCGCAGCGAAACCATATTCCCTACACCTATGCCGACTAATTGAAAAAGAATCATCCTCTGAAAATGCAAGGAGGCCGCCTCTCATCAGGACGGTCTCCATTTTTATATTGATAAGTAAAGCAGCAAGCAGGGTCATTTTGCTAAAAATGACGATTAGCTTGTTGGAAACACATTTCCCAAACCCTATGAATGCAGCACGGGCACTGCGGTTGTGAAGTCGTGAGAAATGCAGTCGGTGTCCAATCACATTGCCCCCGCGCGAAGATTGAGGCGACCGCCAGTGACGGCGCCGAAAATGCGACTGAGCATTTTGTCACGTCCTTTCTTGTTTTTTTGGCATAGAAAAGGAGGAGCTTCGAAAGAAGCTCCGCTGATGAGAGAGTATACGATGTTAAGTGTTGGAGAACAACTCGTATTGGAGACCTACAAGGGTATGGGGAGTACGTTCAAGATACAATGTTAAGTCATTAACTGTATGTATGTCAGAAAAGAAATCAATCGCCTGTTTTAGAACCGAAAGAGATATGTTCCTGTCATTTTGCGATTCATCCTCACACCGCTTTCGTACATACCACCTTGTTACTGAAGGTTTGGGCCCAACAATTTCCTCTATTGCGATACCAACCTCAACATAGTAATCATTAGCATCCCATTGAGAACTTTGAACATAGACACAATAGACGAGCTCGCCATTAGAAAGAAACCAATAACTCTTATTTTTTCTATACCCAAATGCCTTGAGATACTCGTGCACAGCTAAGAGAAAATCATTTTTATTCATTGAAATCACCTTTCAACATACTTAGGGATACCCCTCATAATTGCGCCCAAACCATCCACATCATCCCCGCTGACCAAAATTTCGAGAAAAGCGCTATTCAAGCGCACTGTTTGTACGCGAAATAAACCTCGTTACGCAACCTTCATTCGAGTGCGAGCAAGGTATAAATTCGCAAGTGCAAACAGTGTGCAGCAATGCTGATGCCGTTTTTCCCGTCCTCGGTATCGTGTCTTGCAGAAATGAAAGATTCTCTTTATCACGCAAAACACATGTGTCAGAAGATTTGACCACATCAATAGTACTGAGTTATAGTACGTTTCTCTCCATTGATGACATCTTCAAAATAATATTCTACATACTGACCCTTAATTTTTCGTTGCCCCAAAAAGAGCATTGGCGTGTTGCTAGTACCCAATGGCCATTCTGAATCTTGGATCCATGAAGGCTTTTTATGCAGCGCATCTAAATGAAAGGCCGAGTTTAATGCAACCCGAACAGCCTTTTGCCGTTTTCCTTTAGGAATGGAGTTTGTTGACAAGATAATCTCTTGAATCACACTACCAACATCAACGCTATCAAGGTAGTCAGGAACTGTATCGATCGCAAACTGATGCAATTCACGATAAAAGGTACTCTTTTCAACATCAGGGAGGTCGTCATGGAAGAGTGACCACATCATGTTATATGCAGTAGAGCAACGACTAATTCTATTGATCGCATAATAACCAACGGTTAATGTGCGACGGAGATCAAAGTTATCATGCTCAAAAGCATTAACATTCAGAGGGCATTGCTTCCATGATTCAGCACTCTTATCTTGTGTTTGTGGAATTCTCCCATTGATAAACTGAACAAGCTCATCATTAGTCTGTACTGCAGATGCAAAATCTTGAGCGGACATTTCAAGAGAAAGGTAGGCCTTGATAATATTTAGCATCAGTTATTCCTCCATTATTAAAATTCGTCCATTACCGTCCTGATATTGATGAAATTCTTGTAACCATACTTTTGATGGAACCTTGTATGCGCTTTCGAACCGATTTCAATATAGGATAGCGGCTGTCGTTTCCACCGTGTGAACCAGTCCGCTGTCCGCATCCACGCCGATGTGCTCCTTGTAGCCGAAGTACCACTGGTTGCCCTTTTTGACGGAATGAGCTTCCGGATCACGCTGCTCTTCTTCGTTGATGCCTGCCCCCAGCTCGTCGTTAATCAGGCTCATCGTCAATTGCTTCTTCACCTCTTTATTATACCTCTTTTCCGACCTTTTGGCTGTTCTTTCTTTGTGCGGGATTGCCCTAATTGAAAAAGAATCATCCCCTGAAAATGCCACGGAGGCCGCACCGCACCGGGACGACCTCCGTTTTGTATGGGATTTTTTCGCTTATACTATTTCCAGATAAGAATGCGCCAGAAAGGGAAAAGGCGCAAGCAGATGGCGCAGGTGAATCTGGAAATCGTATTACTCCGCCGCTTCTCCCACGGTTTCCGCCGTGATGTCGCGCCCGAAGTACTTCATGGAAATCTCGCTCAGCTTGCCCTCTTCACGCAGCTCAGCAATCGCCTGATTGATGGCTTCCAGCAGGCTTGCACTGTCGTCCGTCTTGCGGGTCGGAATCGCCACAAGGTTTGCTTCCTCCGTCAGGGCGACAATCTTGATGTTCGCGTCCGGGCGCTTCTGCATATAGTCCGCAATGGACACTTCGCTGTTCAGCGTCGCGTCCGCGCGGCCCGTCAGCACCTGCATAATCGTCTGGTCAAGCGTATCCACGCCGACCACCTCTGCGCCGAACTCTTCCGCCAGAATCATGTAGGTGCTGGCGATGGAGTTCGTAGTCTTCTTGCCCTTCAAGTCTTCAAAGGACTTGATGTCCTCGTTGTCGCCCCGGACGACCAGCGCCGTGCGGTTGAAGGCATAGGGGGTGCTAAAGTTGTACTTTTCCGAGCGCTGTTCGGTCACATCAATGCCGTTGGCGGCAATGTCGTAGCGGCCGGAGTCAATGCCGGCGAGGATGCCGTCCCACTCCACGGTCACGAACGTCGCCTTCACACCCAGCTTCTCCGCAATCGCCGTCGCAATTTCCACATCAAAGCCGACCAGATTGCCGTTTTCATCCGTGTACGTCCAAGGCGCCCAAGTACCCTCCGTCGCAATGACAATTTCGCCCTTTTCCTGAATGCGCGCCAGCTGATCCTTGCTTTCCTCCGCCAGAGCGGTCATGCCCAGCGCCATCATCAGCGCCAGCAGGAGACTGACAAACTTCTTCATTTTCAATGCCCCTTTCAATTGCATTTATGAAAACCAGCAATGCCGGATTTTCAGCGTTGGTTGATTTTCGCGAGGAACTCCTGCGTCCGCGCTTCTTTCGGGTGCGCGAAAAATTCCTGTGCGCTGTTCTGCTCGATGATTCTGCCGCCCTCCATGAACACAACGCGATTCGACACATGCCGCGCGAAGTTCATCTCGTGCGTCACGACCAGCATCGTCATGCCCTCTTCGGCTAATTGGCGCATCACGTTCAGCACTTCCCCGATTAACTCCGGGTCCAGCGCGGATGTCGGCTCATCGAAGTAAATGATTTCCGGATTCGTCGCCAGCGCGCGGGCAATCGCGACGCGCTGCTGCTGTCCGCCGGACAATTGCGCAGGATAATGGTCGCAGCGGTCAGACAAGCCCACTTTGTCCAGCAGCTTCCGCCCTATCTCCTCTGCTTCCGCTTTTTTCATCTTCCGCGCCACAATCAGTCCTTCGGTCACGTTTTGCAGCGCCGTCTTGTTGCGAAACAAGTTGTAGTTCTGGAACACGAACGCCGTCTTTTGGCGGATACGCGCAATATCCCGGTGCGACGCGCGGTTCAGGTCGAATTTCTCGTCGTCAAAGAGCAATTCGCCCGCGTCCGCGCGTTCCAGAAAGTTCACGCAGCGCAGCAGCGTCGTCTTGCCTGACCCGCTCGGCCCCAGAATCGCCACGACGTCGCCCTTGCTGACGGACAGGCTGACGTCCCGCAGCACCTCGGTCGTCCCGAATTTCTTTTGCAGGTGATTGATTTCCAGCATCGCCATCGCGCATCACTCCTTCTGTGCGCCATACGCGCTGAGCTTCTTCTCGCCCCAGCGCTGCACCCACGTCAGCACCGTGGAGAAAATCAGGTAAATCACGCCGACTTCGATATAGAGCGCCATCGGCTCGTAGTAGTACGCCACGAGCTTCTGCGTCGCCATGAACATTTCCGTCACGGTGATGTTCGCCGCCAGCGACGTGTCCTTCACCATAGCAATCAGGCTGTTCGACAGCGGCGGGAACGCCGTGCGCAGCGCCTGCGGCAGCACAATGCGGCGCATCACCTGCAAGTAGCTCATCCCCACGCAGTAGCCCGCTTCCATCTGCCCCACCGGTACGGATTCCAGCGCCGCGCGCATCGTCTCCGCGCAGTACGCGCCCTCGTTGATGGAGAAGACAATCACCGCCGCCGGAAACGGGTCGAGGATGATGCCCAGCGACGGCAGCCCGTAGAACACCACGAACAGCTGCACCAGCAGCGGCGTACCGCGCACGACCCACACATAAAACCGCATAATCTGCCGCAGAACCGGCACGCGGGCATATTGAATCATGGCGGCAATGACGGCAATCACCATTGCGATGGAAAAGGCGATAACCGTCAGCGGAATGGTCATTTTCAGACCGGGCAGCAGAATCTTCGGGAAAGATTCTAACAGCAGTTTGACAATGCGTTCACTCATGATTTGCTTAAAGTTCCTTCCATACCCAACCGTAGGCAGCGGCAAAGCCGCTTTCTCGCGCAAAAATGACGGCGCTGTCCAAAGCAGAGAGCATCCGTAGGTTTATCCTACCATGCTGATGGCGGAAATGAAACGATTGGCGAAAACTGCTTTTTCCTTTTTCCGATTGCGGCAGGCGAAAATCAACGAACAGGAAAGTCGGTCAACCTAAAAGTCGGCTTGATGGTTGACCGGCATTGTTTATTCGGTTATTGCGCCGTCGGTGTCGGTATCACTCCTTCCTCGGCGAGGTAGCTGACCATGCAGTAGCCCTCCACCACATCCGTTTTCACATGCACCCACTCTGGGTCGTCGCACACCTCCAGCACAATCACCCGCTGATTCGCCTGCAAGCGCATCAGCAGCTCGCCCACCATGCTCGGCTCGGCGCGCAGATTCAGGCTCGATGCGTTGACGTACATCACCTTTGCGCCCTCCGGCAAGCTGTTCGTCGTCACGGGCATCAGTGTCGGCTTCGGGGTCGGTGTCGCGGGCGGGGCAGGCGTTGCGGCGAACTCCGGCGGAACGGTCGGCAGCACCGGCGCACCCGTGCCACCCTGCATCAGCACCATGCCGGGGTAGTAGAACGCAAGGATTTCATCGAATGTCTTGCTGTACTGTCCCGCCATCCACTGCGCCCCGCGCTGGCTCATGCCCACGCCGTGCCCGTAACGCCGTGATTGCAGCAGGAACTGCCCGTTTTCCTCCGTCACCGAAAAAATCTCGCTGCCGGAAATGTCCAGCGACAGCGCGGCGGTGTTCTGCCGATTCAGCGCAATTGTCACCGTCGCTTCCCCCGCCGACAGAAAGTCCGTCAGCCGATTGTCCGGCGTCGGGGAGGGTGTCGGCACGGACGTCGCCGTCGCGGTCGGCACGGGGCTGGGCGTTGCCGTGGCTTCACCTAATTCCCATTCGTCGCCTTCCGCGGGCGCAACGTCGTAGGTCGCATCTCCCGCGGGCAGCGGAATCGCCGTTTCCTCCGGCAGGATGGACGCGAACGGCTTCTTGCCCGACCATTTCAGCGCCACCACAAGCTCCGTCATCCGGCGGCTCGGCGCGGCGAATGCGGGAGAGGCCAGCGTGACAGCGGTGATTTCGTCAATGCGGAAATTCTCTTGCCCTGTGGCGTACCCCTCCCGCGTCAGCACAGGCAGCATCTGCTCGTAAATCAGCGTCCGAAGTGCTTCTTTGACCGTGCCGTTTTTGCTGATTTTCATCGTGCGGACGATGCTCTGCGGGTTCTCCAAATCATACGGGTCATCAACCATTGCGTAGTAGCCGTAGTCGCCGCTGCCCGACCACACATTTTCAACCAGCTCCGTCTGTCCGCCGTTGCTGGCGCTGTAAAAGCACTCCGCCAGCTTGCCGTTGTACATGCCGACAATCCCCGCCGTCTCCTGCACGGCACGGGCGGCGTTTTTGGTGGATGAATCAACGCCCTTGAACACTTGGTCGTTCGTCGTGTCCACCACGTCATAGGCGCGGGAGGCGTTCAGGTGGGACAGCGCATAAGTGCGCGCACAGACAGCCTGCGCCTTGAGCGCTTCGAGCGGGAATGAGTCGCTCATCTCATACGGCACGACGCCCAGCAGATAATCCTCCACCGACAGCGACAGAATCGGCACGAGCGTCCCGTTCTCCGCCGTCAGCGTCAGCGAACCGGGGTAGAGATTGCCGTTTTTCTCGAAGCGCAGCCCCGGCATTGCGCTGCTGGACTGATTCCGCCGGAATTCCGCACTCTTGCCCAGCCGCATACTCATGCCATCATAGAACAGATACAGCGCACCGGAGCGAATCTGCACCGTCACCTGCGCGTTTTCCGGCAGCGCCATCAAGTCCTCGCCGCCCACGCGCACCGTGTACGCCCCCGCGAGGGTCAAATCCGCGCGGTCAGTCAGCTGCAAACGGCGCAGCAGGACGCGCACCATAGGGGCGGCCTCTTCCGCCGACGCCTTCCCCGGCATCCCCGCCATCAGCAGCGTCCAGCACAGCGCCAGGCACACCGCCCGAAGCAGTCGTTTCATGCACATACCTCCTGTTTGCGGCAGAATCTGCGTTTTTTCAGACTCCACCTTACTAAAAAACGGATGACACGCATATGTTCATCCGTCTGGAAAATATTTATTCGTCGGAATTGGGAAAGTTTTGGAAGTCGTCCGAGGTTTCCGCCAGCATCGTCTGGAAAACCACATTCAGCCGCCCCAGATCCGGTGCAGCGGGATTCGGCAGCGCTTCCAGCACCTGCTCCGCATGGGCAAATTCCGCCAGCAGATACGCATCCAGTTCCGGAATCCGCGGCGCTGTTTCCTTTTCTCGCGCCTGTTTCTTCTGCGCCAGCAGGTCGTCCACCGCGCCGCGCATCGAATCCGGCAGCACCGCCGCGCACAGTTTGTCAAACGGCACAGGCGCTGCCTTCCCGTACTGCTCCACATAGCGGAAGCACAGCAACGGGCGCAGCGCATACAGGTACTTTTTCAACCGCACCTGTTCGCCCTGCAAGAAATTTCGCCATGTGCTATGCGCCGACGCATACTGATGATGCAGATTCCGCTCCACCGAAAAATACGCATCGGCACAGTCCGCAAAGTGCTGCCACGCCGCCGTCTGCGCATACACAATCGGGGAATGCAGCCATTCTATCAGCGACGGATTCGACTTGCCCAGCAGCCCCAGTGCCTTCTTGACATCCCACCCGGAATAATCCTGCACTTCGTCCAGCGGACCGTCGATATGGTCAGGCAGTAGGTCAATGCGCAGATAATCCTTTATTGGACGAATGAACACATATCGCACGTCATAGTCGCTGTCCGGCGAGGCAAAACCCCATGCTCGGCTTCCCGATTCCACCGCATACAGAATTTTCACTTGATTCGCCGCTTCGATTTCGCGCAGCTTTTGGCGAATCGTATCCGCCTGATTCATGGGCTTTGCCCCTCCTTTCGCGCAGGAATTACTTTTCCTTCGCCATCGCCTGATATTCCCCCGGTGTCATCCCGGTGTACTTCTTGAATACCTGACAGAAATAGCTCTTGTTCGGATACCCGCACGCCGCGCTGATTTCGCCCAGCGTCTGCGGTTCTTTGCTGGAGAGCATCATCTGCGCCTTCTCCATCCGCGTCCGGGTCAGGAAGGTCGAGAAGTGCTGCCCCGTTTTTTCGTGGAACAGCCGGCAGAAGTACGCCGGCGTCAGCCCCAGCGAACGGCTCAAATTCGCCTGTGAATACGGCAGCGAGCAGTCCGCCCGAATCGAGTCAATCACCTTCTCAATCGGCTTGGCGTTCCCCGGCTGCGGACACGCGCGCAGAGACGGCTGCAAAGCATTCAGCCACGCCAATAGCGCCTGACGCGGGCGGCGCGTCATCTCGTTGAGATTCAGCCCCTCCGTCAGCGTCCGCAGGGACAATTCCGCGTGCTGGCTCCAAATCGCCTCAATCACCAGCGGCACGAACGCAAAGCACGTCACCGACAGGTTCTGATCCTCCCGCAGCGCGCGCGATACATACCCGCCCAGCACCGCGTACTGCCGCCGTTTGATGCACGTCTGCAATTCCTTCCGGTGCCGATGCGCCGCCGCGCCGTCCAGCGGCGAGACGCGCGTCCACCAGTCGCTGATTTCCCGCATGGGCTTCAAGTGTTCCGCCCACGTCGCCGCGAGGTCAAATTCCTCCCCGATGAACATTGTGCCGTCCTGTTCCAGCGCGACGGACGCCTGTTCCATCAGCGCATGGGCGCACAGCCACAGCACCGGGTCGCGATGCGCCCGCGCGGGGAATCGCGTCAGCGCCAGCAGCACCGTCATCACGTCGCCATCCGCCGCGAAGCAAGCCGCGCTCACGCCGCACAGCGCCATCGCCTCCGGTACAATCGCCAGCGCCTCCTGCCGCTGCTCTTCTGTCAGCGGGACGTCCGCTTCCCAGCGAATCAGCCGCCACGCGTACACCGGAACCTCCACTGTGCTTTTCGGTGCGTCGCCGCCGCTCTGCATCATTGCGAGCATCGTCTGCGACAGCTGCTGCTCCTGTTCCTGCGTCATGAGAGGGTTCACCTGCTTTCTTGGGTGGAAATTTAATTGCAAAAAAGCGTCCCAGCGGGTGAATCCTTCAGCCCGCACGGAACGCTCCTATTTCCGCATTCTCTATTGTACGCCATTTTTCGTGATTTGGGAAGGGGTCAGCAAAAAAATTGTTGTTCCTTGTCAATTTTGTACGAATTTCTGTGCCGTCATTCCCTGAAAGAAATCAACATCCGTCGGTACAATGCGGCACACGCCGATTTTGTCCAGCGTAATCACGCGCAGCTGTTTCCCAGCGGACTTCTTGTCCAGTGTTATGGCGTTCAGCAAGTCCTTTTCGGGAATCGCCGGAAGCCGCCGGGGCATTTCCAGCGCATCCAGCAGGCGATTCAGCCGTGCGCTCGTCCCCTGCTCCGTCATGCCCTTCTCTTCCGTCATCGCGGTAATAACGCGCATCCCCAGCGCGACCGCCTCGCCGTGGCGCATCCCGGTATAGTGCTGGCAGGTTTCAACCGCGTGGGCGATGGTATGCCCAAAGTTGAGCGTCATGCGCAGCCCGGTGTCGTGTTCGTCCTGCGCCACAATGTTCGCCTTATACTGGATGCAGTGCGTCAGGATTTCACCGATAACGCCCATGAGCGCAATCCGCCCGCCGCCCGCGTTCTCTTCCAGCAGCCGGAACAGCGCCTCGTCCCCGATGCACCCATACTTAACGACTTCGCCCAGCCCGTCGCGCCAGAAATCATCCGTCAGCGTCCGCAGCGAATCCGGGTCTACCAGCACCAGTTCCGGCTGATAGAATGCGCCGACGAGGTTCTTCCCCTGCGGCAAATCGACTGCGACCTTCCCGCCGACAGAGGAATCAACCTGCGCCAGCAGCGTCGTCGGCAGCTGCACAAAATGCACGCCGCGCAGATACGTCGCCGCCGCCAGCCCCGCCAAATCGCCAATCACCCCGCCGCCCAGCGCGACGATGGCATCCTTGCGCGTCAGATGATGTTCGCAGAGGAAGGCATACAGCGTTTCCAACGATTTCAGGCACTTCGTCTGCTCGCCGTGCGGCAGAACAATGCTGCACACGCGCAGCCCGACCTTTTCCATCGACGACACGACTTCTTCCATATACAGCGGCGCAACATGGTCATCGCTGACAACCGCGACCGCAATGTCGCCGAGGTTCTCGCGAATCATTTCGCCCGTTTTCGCCAGCAGACCGCGTTCGATATGAATCGGATAGCTTCTTTCGCTCAGCGGCACGGTAATGGTCTGCATGAAAATCGCCTTCCTTATCATCTTAAAGCATCCATCATGTCACCAAATATGATTCCCTGATTATTCCACCCGAATCATATTTTCCACCGTGCAGACCTCCGGGTCAAACTTCGCCAATGCCGCCCGAATCGCCTGTTCATTCGCCTCGTGCGTAATGATAATCAGTGGCACACGGCTTCCCGCCAGCTCCGCCTTCTGCATCATCGTTGCAATCGACACCTGCTCGCTCGACAGCCACGTCGCAATCTTCGCCAGTGAACCCGGCTCGTCCTGAATCGACAAGCGCAGGAAATACCGCGTTTTCCAGTCGTTCGTGAACACCAGCGACGCATCCGCATTTGCGCTGTTCACAAACGTCGGATGCACATGCACATCCACCGTTGCGGCATGGAGAATGTCGCCCACCACCGCGCTCGCCGTCGGCAAATCGCCCGCGCCGCGACCCTGCAGCATCATTTCCTTGCAAGCGTGGCCGTGCAGATAGACGGCATTGAAGCTGCCGTTGACCTGCGATAGCGGATGGTCGTGCGCAATCAGCGTCGGATGCACGCGAACCTCGATGGTGCTCCCGCTGCGCTTGGCAATCGCCAGCAGCTTCAGCACATAGCCCATCTCGCGCGCATAGGCAATATCCACCGCCGTAATTTTCGTGATGCCTTCACGATAGACCTTGCTGAACGGTACGCGCGCGTGGAAGGCAAGGCTCGCCATAATAGAGAGCTTATAGGCCGCGTCCAGTCCCTCGACATCGGCGGATGGGTTCGGTTCAGCCAGCCCCAGCTGCTGTGCATCGTGCAGCACAGCTTCGTAGTCCTCGCCGTTTTCGTACATACGGGAAAGGATGTAGTTCGTCGTGCCGTTGATGATGCCCATCAGGGAATCAATGCGGTTCGCTTGCAGGGGCTGCATGAGGGTGTTGATAATCGGAATTGCGCCGCAGACGCTCGCTTCGTAGTACAGACCGACGTGGTTGCGCTGTGCAGCGGCTTGCAGGCGGTGCCAATTCAGGGCAATGGCGACTTTGTTCGCCGTGACAACGGTCTTGCCGTTTTCCAGCGCGCGGAGCATGTAGTCCGTCGCAGGTTGTTCGCCGCCCATGAATTCGACAACGATGCTGATTTCCGGGTCGTTCACCACGTCGTCGGCGTTCGTTGTCAGCAGTTCATGCGGCACACCGCAGGCGCGGGTTTTGTTCACATCGCGCACCAGCACTCGCTTGATGCGGATGGAGAGACTGTCGCGGTGAGCAATCTCGCGGGAAAAGCCTGTCAGCAGCGACCACACGCCCCCGCCAACATTGCCGCAGCCCAGAAATCCGATTACAACTTCCTTCATTTTGTCTGCTTCCTCCTGCTTTCAAATGCCTTCTTTTCTCGCTTAATCAGCCCTTGTTCCGCTCGTAGATAAGCCGCAGCCCTTTCAGCGTCAGCAGCCCATCCAGCTTGTCAATGACCTTGCTTTCCTCGGCAATCATCACCGCCATGCCGCCCGTCGCGACGACGGTGGCTTCCTGCCCCAATTCCTGTTTAATTTTGCGGACGATGTTCTTCACCAAGCCGACATACCCGTAATACATGCCGGATTGCAGGTTCGTCAGCGTCGTCCGCCCGATGACGTGCTCTGGCTTCGTCAGTTCAAAGCGCGGCAGTTTTGCCGTCCCGGTAACAAGGGCTTCGCTGGCGAGCTTCACGCCGGGGCAGATGCACCCGCCAAGGAACACGCCGCCCTCTCCGACCACGCCAAACGTCGTTGCCGTGCCGAAGTCGATGAAAATCGTCGGCGCGCCGTACTCCTCATACGCCGCCACTGCGTTCGCGATTCGGTCGCTGCCCAGTTCGCGCGGGTTCTCGTAGCGGATGTTGATGCCCGTTTTGATGCCCGGAACCACGAACAGCGGCGTCTGCCCGAAGTAGTTCTGGCACATGTGTTCAATGGTAAAATTGATAGTCGGCACGACGGAGGAAATCATGATACCCTCGACTTCTTCCGGGCGAACGCCGACATGCTGAAAGAGGTTCACCAGCACGATGCCGTATTCGTCGGACGACTTCTGGATGTTCGTGGACATCCGCCAGTAATAGCGCATTTCCTTGCCGTCAAAGAGGGCAGTTTTGATGTTGGTATTGCCAATGTCGAGGGTGAGGATCATCCTCCATACCTCCTTATAGAATCGCTGATGACCGACGTTTCAGCCATCAGCGGGAATCGTTCACTTGCCGTACAGACCAGTTCAATTGCGCGAGGGGCAAAGCTCCCCTTGTTACGCCGTCTTCTTGTGCATTGCCTTGCGCAGCGCCAGCACAATCGGGGGTGTAATCAGCGCCGCAGCAACGGCTTCCAGCGGGCCAGCGCCGCCAGCAGTTGCGCCAATCGCCGTCAGCACCGCCGTATTGTCAATGCCGCAGATCATGTAGAAAATCAACATCAAGCCGAGATACAAAATTGTGTTCGTCAGGCTGCCGCAGGCCGCCGCAACCGCCAGACCCGTCTTTTCCAGCTTATGCGCCATTGCCTTGTGGACGAAGTGAATCACCACCGGCACCATCAAACGCGGCAGGAAGGTCATCACAATCACCATCGGCAGCGACGCCCCCATCAGCGTGCCGACCAGCGTAGATGGACGAAGCAGCGCCGACACAAAGCTTGTTGCACCGAAGGTCAAGCCCAGCAGCACGCCGTATTTCAGCCCCATGAACAGCGTCCCGACCGCAACCGGAATCACCAGCAGCGTCACGTTGCAAAATCCAAGCGGAATCAGCCCCAGCGGTGTCTGTCCCATCAGGAAAATCAGCGCCATCAGCAGCGCCAGCGTCACGAGATTGACCAGATTGCCATTGCGAGTATTCATTTTTTCCTCCGTTCGAGTCTCTTTTCGAGTACCCTACGATAATTATTTCCGCACCAGCTGCATTTTCGTCTGATGCTTTCGCTCTCAGCGGCATCATTGGCGCGGATGCTCTCATTATATCGAAAAAAACGCCGCTTGTAAAGGTTGAAACAGCATTTGAACAGCGCATTATTGCAAGCTATTTATATGAAAGCAGTTCACCCTGCGCAGGCTTCCTTCTCCATACGCTCCGGATTGCTTTTTCCGCCGGATTCTGGTATGATACAGACAAATTCGCAGGAGAAGCCGCGCTGCTTTTCCCGTCAGGAGGAGGCAAGGAACATGAAGTTGTTGATTTTAGGCGGCAGCGGGTTTGTCAGCGGACGGCTGGCGCAAATAGCAATAGCGCAGGGACACGAGGTCTGGTGCGTTACACGCGGCAATCGCCCGATTCCCGAAGGCGTTCACGCGCTGACGTGCGACGCGCACGACCCGGCTGCCCTTCGCGCCGCGCTCGCCAGCGCGCAGCTGCAATGGGACGCCGCGCTGGACTGCATCTGCCGCGACGCGCCCTCCGCATCGGTCGATTTGTCGGTACTGCCCGCCTTCACGAATCGCCTGCTGGTGATTTCCACCGATTCCGTGTACCACCCCGCCTACAAGCGCGTTCCGCAGGACGAAACCGGCGTTTATCTGCACGACGGCGGCTACGGGAGCAGCAAGCGGCAGATGGAGGAAGTTTTTCTGGACGCGGCGGCACATTCGGAATCACCTTTCGCGTGGACAATTTTCCGTCCGGGGCATATTTTCGGCGCGGGCTCACAGGTCGGCTGTTTCCCGGAGCATTCCCGGCAGCCGGATCTGATCGCCCGTATGAAGCGCGGCGAACCGCTGCGGCTTGTTGGCGGCGGCAAATTTCTGATTCACCCCATCTATGTGGATGACCTGTGCCGCGTCCTGCTGGAAAGCATCCCCGTCTCCACAGCCTTCAACGAGATTTTCTGTATCGGCGGACCGGATATTGTTTCCAATGCTGCCTATTACCTTTTGCTCGGAGAAATTTTGAACGTTCCGGTGACTATTGAAGAAATTCCGTTAGCCGGCTATCTGGAAGCGCATCCCCAATTCAGCGGGCATTTGTGCCATCGCGTGTATTCGCTGGAAAAGCTGCGCCGCACGGGGATTGCTTTGCCCGGCACCCCCCTGCGCGCAGGGCTGCAGAAGCAGGTCGAATGGCTCCTTTCCCTTGCGCGGTAAAGCCCCGAATCGGCGAATGTCTCTTGCGGCATTCGCCGATTCAGGCATAAGAAAAAGAGCCGATTTTTCAATCAGCTCTTTGCGAGGTGCCATCCAGATTTGAACTGGAGAATGAAGGTTTTGCAGACCTTTGCCTTACCACTTGGCTATGGCACCATAATAAGAAATGGAGCGGTAGACGGGGCTCGGACCCGCGACCTCCACCTTGGCAAGGTGGCGCTCTACCAACTGAGCTACTACCGCATAATATGTGTGCCTTGGGGCGGAATCGAACCACCGACACGCAGATTTTCAGTCTGCTGCTCTACCGACTGAGCTACCAAGGCGAAAGATGGCGACCCGGAAGGGGCTCGAACCCTCGACCTCCAACGTGACAGGCTGGCGCTCTAACCAACTGAGCTACCGGGCCACTTGAATGATGGTGGGAACAACAGGGCTCGAACCTGTGACCCTCTGCTTGTAAGGCAGATGCTCTCCCAGCTGAGCTATGCTCCCAAGTCCTGTACTGCTCCCGATGCACAGAGCCTTTCGCCAGCTCAGTGACCTTTGCACCACAGCCAAGTGGTGTCTGCGCGGGATTCTTCGGTCGAACCGCGGCGACATGGATTATTATATCATCCTTTGGCGGCGCTGTCAAGAGGGAAAATGCAAAAAATTTGGGTTTTTCGCAAGTGAAACGCCGCCTCCGCAGTCAAAATGTAAATTCCGCCGTTTTTCGTGGACTTTCGCGCGTGGGTATGGTATGATAGGAAGTGCAAACCTGAAGGAGGTTATTACAATGAAGCGAATCATTGCGCTGCTTCTTGCCGCGCTGCTGATGGTCTCCTGTGCGCTGGCAGATGTGGCCCTGCGCGGCTACGACGCCAAATCCGGCTATGTCTATGTCACGCTGGGGCAGTGCCCGCAGGATGCGGACGGCGGCGTCGAGCCGATTGTCTGGCGCGTACTGAGCGTTGAGGACGGCAGAGCGTATCTGCTGAGCGAATATGTGCTGGAGGCGCGCCCCATCCACAGCGATTATCAGGAGTACGCCAACAAGCCCACCAACAAGAAGAAGTCCGGCTTCAATGGTGACTTCACCCAAACCGAAATGAGCCGCTACCTCTGCGGTGATTTCGCCCAGAACTGCTTCACGGACGATGAGCGTGCCATGCTGACCCCGGATGACACGTTCGGGTTGTTTTTCCTCGCCAGCGATGCGGATTTGAAGAACAAGGCGTACGGCTTCACCAGCAATGAAAGCCGTAAGGCGTGGGGCACACCCTACGCGCTGGCAAACGGGCTGTTCAAATACGGCAGTCAGCGCGGCGGCCATTCCCCCTATTGGACGCGCTCCCAGTCCTCCTCCGACGCCCGCCACGCGCGGTGCATCAAGTCCAAGGGCGAGTTGGGGCGCATCAACGTCATCACGCTGGACGAGGGAATGCGGCCTGCGTGCTATCTGTCCTTGAGCGCGAGCGAGATTTCCGGCGGCACGGGCACGCTGGATGATCCCTACACTTTCACCCTTATCCCGCCGACGGTGATGGAGGATTAACATGCGGAAGATAACCTGCCTGCTGCTGCTTCTCTGTCTTCTCCCCTCTTTCGCGCTGGCGGAGAAGACCATCACCCTCACCTTCACTGGCGATATCACCCTTGGCGGCGAGGATTACCTGCGCACCGCCGAGGACAGCTTCTTTGCCGTCTATGAGCGCGAAGGCGCGGGGTACTTCCTCAAAAACTTCGCGGATTTCTTTGCCGAGGATGATCTGACCGTCGTCAATTTGGAGGGCGTGCTGACCGACAACAACGCCCTTTACCCGCGTGACAAGGGCAAAGGCGACGATGGCTACTGGTTCCGTGGGCCGACGGAGTACGCCAAGGTGCTTTCCGCCGCGAGCGTGGAAGTCGCGTCGCTGGCAAACAACCATGCGTTCGACTACGGCGCACAGGGCTTCCGCGATACAATTGCCGCTGTCGAAGCAGAAGGTCTCGGCTGGTTTGGCACATACAACAAGAACCGCGACCCCGAAACGGAAAAGTTCTACTTCTACACCAAGGACGGCGTGACCATCTGCCTGATGAGCCTGCTCTGGGACGACTACAACCCGCAAGACCCCAATGGCAACGGCGCGTATCTCCGCCAGCAGATTACGGAAATCAAGCAGTCCGGTCAGGCGGACGCGGTCATTGCCATCCTCCACGGCGGGCAGGAGTACGGCCGCCACCGTACTAAGCCGCAGACCATCTTCACCAAAATGGCGATTTCCGCTGGGGCGGATTTGGTCATCTGCCACCACGCGCACGTCGTCATGGGCATGGATGTTATCAACAACCGCAGCGCGTTCTACTCGCTGGGCAATTTCTGCTTCGGCGGCAACCGCAAAGCGTATCAGGAGAACAAGAACCGCACCCCCGCCGTGCAGGACGCCGCGCCCGCGCTGATGCTCCGCGCCGTGCTGACGTTTGATGATGACGGCACTTACAAGGGGCAGCAAATCACCCTCTATCCCGTACAGACCACCGGCATTGACCGCGCGGCGGGCGACACCGTGCAGGTGAACAACTATCAGCCGAAGTTCATCACCGGGCCTTTGGCGGCGCATGTGCTGCACCTGATGCAGATTGACATGAACTACGATGCCAGCAAAACGCCGAAGTACAGCAATGCCGAGTCCATCAACAAGACGCTTCGGGCGCTGGTGATAGCGCGCGAAGAGGAACTGGCGGCAATGGATTCCTCCGAGGGCATGGAGGCGCTGACGCTCCCGTTCCTGCCGGCGGAAGCGGAATAAAGCCGCTCAACCCGCGGTATCCAAATGGGAAACCGGAGTTTCCCATAGTTAAAGATACCACACCAGACAGCGCCACCAGACTGTTTTAGCAATCTGGCGGCGCTTTGTCGTTTCCCAATATAGCAAATTATCACATAAGTATATTGTTCATATCATCAATTAAATCCTGCAAAGTAATCGAGTCCATCTTTTTCCGCATTGCCTCTTGAATAGCAAAGAGCTTGTTATCCAGTACAGTATGAACATTTTTTCCGACAGGACACTCTGGATTGGGATTTTCGTGAAAGTGGAATAACGCCTCCTCTTTCTCAACAGCGTCAAAGACATCCATCAGCGTAATATCCTTTGGCTCTTTCGCAAGGGACGCGCCGCCTTCACCGGCCTTTACCGTGACAAGCCCGGCGGCTTTCAACTGTCCCAACGTATTGCGTATAATGACGGGATTTACATTTACACTTCCAGCAAGGAATGTGGATGTAGTCTTTTCCTTGCCCTCAAATTCCACGATTGCCAGCAATATATGTACCGCAATCGGAAGTCTTGAAGAAAACTGCATATAGATCACCTCACATTTTTCTATTATAAGTGCAGCTCGGTGCAATGTCAATAATTACAGCTTCAAAAAAGCTTCAAAAGTTTTTGCTGTAAGTCTTGACATTACAGTAAAGAGGTGCTATACTATTGTTGTAACCAATAGTGTTACAACAAATTCCACGATGGAGGTATTCAAAATGAAAATTGCAGTTGTTTGTGCAAATGGTAGAGTAGGCAAACTGGTCGTGAAAGAGGCCATTGACAGAGGGCTGGATGTAACCGCCATTGCGAAGGGCGAGAACCAGACCGCGGCAAAGCAGTATATCTGCAAGGACCTGTTTGATCTGACCGCAGCGGATATGGCGGCCTATGATGTGGTCGTGGACGCCTTCGGCGCGTGGGCGGAGGAAGAACTCCCCAATCACAGCAAGTCCCTGATGCACCTGTGCGACATCCTCTCCGGTACTGAGAAGCGGCTGCTGGTGGTCGGCGGTGCCGGAAGCCTGTATGTCAACCCCGAGCATACCGCAGTTGTTTCCGACGGCCCGGATTTCCCGGCGATGTTCCTGCCGCTGGCAAAGGCGCAGGGAAAGGCACTGGAGGAACTGCGGAAGCGGAACGATGTGCGGTGGACGTTTATCAGCCCTGCCGGTGATTTCCAGGCCGAGGGCGAGCGAACCGGAGCATACATTCTTGCCGGCGAAGAGCTGACCCTGAACGAGCGTGGCGAAAGCATTATCAGCTATACGGATTATGCCATCGCTATGGTTGACGAGATTGTCAGCGGCAATCATATCCAGGAGCGTATCAGCGTTGTAAGAAAGTAATTGCGAAAGCAATTAAAATTTTGTAACACTATCGCGTGTTTCTAAAATGAGACCGGTGCAGTTTCGAGCAGATTTTCTTGCAATTCAAGGATGAAAACCGAAGGTTTACTGACGGTAAATCGAGGTTTGAAGACGCGGAAGTGCACGAAAAGATGCGGAAAATGCTGCCGGGCGAATTTAGAAACACACGCTAATGCGGCTTCTTTCAAAAAGCACCATCATACAACGAAAACGCCCGGTGCGTGAACCTACCTTCACGCATCGGGCGTTTCTATATCATTCTTCCGGCAGCGGCGCAATCAGTTCGCGGTCGCACTTGCGGTAGAGCAGCAGGCAAATCGTCAGCGAGACGATTTCCGCAATCGGGAACGCCCACCAGATGGCGTTCGGGCCGATAAGGGACAGCGCCCACGTCGCGGGCAGCAGCACAATCAGCTGGCGGCACAGGCTCATAATCAGGCTGTATGTGCCGCGGCCGACCGCCTGGAAAACCGTGCTGAGCGTAATGCCCGCCGCCGCAATCAGGAAGTGCGAGCAGATAATCCGCAGGGCGACGCAGCCTTCCGCCGTCAGCGCCTTGTCCGCCGAGGAGTCGAACGGCATCATCAGCAGGTTCGGCACAGCAAGGAACAGCAGCGCGCCAACCGCCATAATCACCAGCGCATACACCAGACACACGCGGACGCACTCGTAGACGCGCTTTTTCTTCTGCGCGCCGAAGTTGTAGCCCACAATCGGTACCATGCCGTTGCACAGCCCGAACACCGGCATAAAGACAAACGACTGGAGCTTGAAATATACGCCCAGAACGTTCACATAAATATCGCCAAAGCCTGCCAGAATCATGTTCATCAGCGTCGTGCAGACGGAGGAAATCGCCTGCATGATGGTGGACGGAATGCCAACGACGAGGATATTCTGCACCGTCTTCCAGTCGAAACGGAAGCCCTCATGCGTCAGGCGCAGTTCCCGGTTTTTCCACTGATTCAGGGTGAAACCGACGGTGCAGCTCACGACCTGACCGATAACCGTCGCAATCGCCGCGCCGGCGATACCCATTTGGCAGCTGAAAATCAGAATCGGGTCAAGGATGATGTTCGTCACCGCGCCGGACAGCTGGGTAATCATCGACAGCGTTGTGTTGCCCGTCGCCTGCATCATGCGTTCAAAGCAAATGGACATGAACTGTCCCAAACTGAGCGTGCAGACGATGCGCAGGTACAGTGTGCCCATTTCCAGCACTTCCGCCTTCGGGTTCGTCATGCCGATATACATGCGAGCGAAGAACAGTCCGACGATAACGAACAGCAGCCAGCCGACAACCTCAATCAGGATGCCGTGGCGGGCGGCATCGCGCGCATCATGCGGGCGCTTTTCGCCGAGCCGGCGTGAAATCAAGCTGTTGATGCCCGTACCCATGCCGGTCGAAACGGCAATCATCAGCATCTGCATCGGCATAGCGAGGTTGACGGCCGTCAGCGCATCCGGCGAATACTGCCCGACGAAAATCCCATCGACGATATTATACAGTGCCTGCACCAGCATTGACACCATAATCGGCACGGACACCGTCGGCACGAGCTTGCGCATCTCCATCGTGCCCAGCATCCGGCTGCGTTCCGTGTTCTGCTGTTCCTGTTTTTCTGACATATTGCTTTCCTTTCCGTATTCATACTATTTCCGAATGAAAAGGCGCAAGCAAATGGCGCAGGTGAATCCAGAAATAGTATCAGTCCCCTATGAAGCCGAGAGGAAAATGCCCCTCAGCCAAAGGATTATTGTAGCAAAATTCGCCCTGTCCGTCAAGGGAAAATCCGCATTTTCCACCGCTTTTGCGAAAAAGAAAATTCTCTTTGCCACCATCGTGATTTCGTGTTATAATCGCTGATGAAAGCAGTTGTTTTTCCGCTTGAATGGAGGAATCCGCATGAGCGTCAAAATGCCCAAACCCGTCAGCAAAACAGAACTCTCGCGCCTATACACACGGCTTGCCATCGACACCCATCATCGACTTGACAACAGCACCGCAGAAGGTCAAGCGCGCCTTGACCTCCTCCACCGTTTCTTTGATGCCTGTGCCAATCTTTATGGGACGATGACACTCTGGCACGCATGGGAGCTTTTTCAGCATGTTGAGCCGGAATTGACTGCCAAGAAAAAGATTCTCCGCAAGGATTTCTTTTCCTTTGCGGAAATTGTGCGCGTTGAAAAGCATGCCTATGCCATCATGCTGCTGCCTGACCTGTACGAAGAGGAGACGTCCATCAGCATTCAGGATGCCGAGCTGGTTCATAGAATGCTGATTTACCCGAACATTTGGGGCTTGAATGAGTATTACAAGCTGCTGAGCCATCAGGACGATAAGCCCTGTGTCGTTCCCGCACACGATGTGTTCTATGCGTATGCCGACCCGAATTATTTCTGGGAAACGCCAGAAGCGCGTTCTCTCCGCTTCTTTCTGGCAAACCTCCATGTCGCTCCGAACGCCAAAACCACTGTGCCCGACGGCACGCCTCTGCGCGGCAAGGCGTTGTCAGAGGTTGTATTCTGGACAAGAGATGACCACTGGGATTATGACGATTATAAGGCGGCGTGGCGCAAAAAAGCGGTTGCCGAAGAAGCAAACAGGCCATATTTGCAGCGCATCATGGAAAAAATCCAGCGCGGGATTCTGTTGTCGTTTGTCTGTGATCAATTTTCTTACTATGTGGAGTTGCTTGAAGAAGCCGGCATTCAGTTTACCAAGCCGCAGTTTGAAACATTCGCGAACCGCCTCTGTGAATTGAACAATCACAGCCATCTTTGGTCAAACCGCGGCGGTCAGCCTGTTGAAATGTACGATGGGCTGGACAATGCGGAACTGGATGCGGCGGCGATTATGAAAACCATGCAGCTTGACCCCGATGGTTATTATCGCAATCCAGTCTTATCGCGCATCACGCCGAAGAAAAATGAGGATGGACAGGACTGAACGATCCGGAAACAGTATGCGGTATCGGCGAATTTTCTCCATGACAAACGCAGGAAAGTATGCTACAATAGACGCGGTAAACACACCAATTCACTCGACAAAGGAGGTACGCCCCATGCCGCGTACCCTATCCCCTGCTGCACGCATCGAGCGCAGCATCCTCTCCGATTTCCGCAAACCGCTCTGGCGGCCGTTCGTCCGCGGCATCAAGCAGTACAAGATGATTGCTCCCGGCGACCACATCGCTGTGTGCATCTCCGGCGGCAAGGACTCCATGCTGCTGGCGAAAATGATGCAGCTGCTGCAGCGCCACACCGACATTCCCTTCGAGACGGAGTTTCTCGTCATGGATCCCGGCTACAATGCTGAAAACCGCCAGCGTATCATCGACAATGCCGCCCTGATGGAAATCCCCATCCGCATTTTTGACAGCAGCATTTTCGAGACAACGAAAATCGCCGAGCGAAATCCCTGCTACCTCTGCGCCCGGATGCGCCGCGGTTTCCTTTACGACCGTGCGCAGGAAATGGGCTGCAACAAAATCGCACTTGGGCATCACTTCAACGATGTTGTGGAGACGACCGTCATGGGGATGTTCTACGGCGCCCAGCTGCAGGCCATGCTGCCGAAACTGCACAGCCGCAATTTCCCCGGCATGGAGCTGATTCGCCCAATGTACTGCATCCATGAGGAGGACATCTGCGCTTGGCGCGATTTCAACGACCTGCACTTTATCGCCTGCGCCTGCCGCCTGACCGAAGAGCGCGACAAAAGCGGCGATGGCATCGGCAACTCGAAGCGCGCGGAAATCAAGCAGCTGCTGAAAACGCTTCGGGAGACGAACCCCGATGTAGAGAAGAACGTCTTCAGCGCGATTCACGCCGTCAGTCTGGACACCATGCCGGGCTGGAAAATCGGCGAAAAGGAATACAGTTTCCTGGATGACTATGACCATTGGGAAGCAACGCACCGTCCAGCGGATAAGTAAACGAAAACGGGTCAAGGGATGCACATTCCCCTGACCCGTTTTTTATAATACGACAAATGTACAAATTTCCGTTTTTGAACAAAAATTCAGCTCCCCAATGAAGCAGATTTTTGCTGCCATCAGGGAGCTGTTTGCTTATTCCGTTTCTTCCGTCGGATTCGTTATTTCCGGCACGTCCGTCGGCTTCGGCACTTCCGTCGCTTCCGGCACATCCGTCGGCTTCGGCACATCCGTTGCTTCCGGCGCTTCCGTTGGCTTCGGGGCTTCCGTTGGCTCCGGCACATCCGTCGGATTCGGCGCTTCCGTTGGCTTCGGGGCTTCCGTTGGCTCCGGGGCTTCCGTTGGCTCCGGGGCTTCCGTTGGCTCCGGGGCTTCCGTTGGCTCCGGGGCTTCCGTTGGCTCCGGCACGTCCGTCGGCTTCGGCGCTTCCGTCGGCTTCGGCGGATTCGTCGGCTTCGGGGCTTTCGTCACTGCCGGCGCTTTCGTCGTTTCCGGGGGCTTTGTCGCTTCGGGCGCATCGGTCGCTTCCGCATCGTCGGGCTTGTCCAGCACCAGCGGTTCAAGCCCCAGCAAATCAGAAACCGTCACGAACTCGAATCCCGCGTCGCGCAGCATGGGAATCAGCGTTTTCAGGCACTCATAGTCCGCCATTCGCGCGTGATACAGCAAAATCGAGCCGTTCTGGGTGTCGCGGAACGCCTGATAAGGTTCGGTCTGCGCCACATCCCACAGGACAACCTTCTCCACGCCGTGCGCATAGAAAATCGGCAGGAAGTTCTTCTCGGAGTTCATGTAGTGTCCGAACGGCGGGCGCAGCAGCCGCAGCGGATAGTGGTAGCCCAGCACCTCGTCCACGCGCTCCTGCGACAGGCGCACCTGCGCATCCGCGCTGGACTCGGAGTATTCCAGCAATTGCGCGTGCTTCCATGTATGGCTGCCGAACTCATCGCCGTGTGCCAGCGCGTCTTCCCACAGTTCACGGTCTTCCGCGCAGAACAGCTTGCCGACGATAAACCACGTCACCGGAAAATCAAGTTCAATGCTCAATTCGTGGATTTTATACACAGCATCCATGTTCCAGCCGTCATCCACCGTGATCGCGATTTTTTTTGATTCGCGGTCGCCGTGGCGGACGACGTAATCCTCCGGAATCGCGGCAAACGCCGTCTGCTGCACCAGCATCAGGCACAGCGCCAGCGACAGCAGACGCATCATGCGTTTCATCAGCAGTCCCTCCTTATTGCGGATCAACGTAGTTCGGTTCCTGCCAGATATACCAGTCCGTGCCGTCGGTCAGCATCGTAACCGTGCCGTCGCCGGAGAAGTAGAGCGCCGCGCCCGGCATGTGGTTCTTCACCCAGCCCGCCGTCACCTTTGTGCTGAGGGCGGAGCGGTTCGGGACGAACAGCACTTGCGGCTGTGTCTGCTCCACAAAGCTGTCCGGAATCGTCGCCAGCCCGTGATGCGGCGCTTTGAGGATATCGCAGTGGAGTTTTTCGCCATACGTCGCGGCGTACCACTTCATCGTCTCGTTGTCAATGTCACCGGTCAGGAACGCCCGCGAATCCCCAAACTGCACCATGCAGGCGGCACTGCGGTTGTTCTGCCCCGTCTGCAGGGGACAGCGGAAAATCGTCAGCTTTGCGTTGCCCAGCGTCAATTCGTCGCCGTCGCCAATCTGCACATAGGGGATGTTCTTCGTCCCCGTCGCTTTGACCGCCTGCTGATGGTAGCCCTCTTCGTCCACATACGTCGTGGTGTTGGGCGACAGGAACGCATCCACCTGATACAAATCGGAGTACATAAGATAGATGAAGGTGTGCAGGTGGTCATCATCGCAGTGTGTATTGAGCAAATACTTCAGTTCCGTGATGCCATATCCATCCAGCGTCGCATACACGCGCCTGCGATAGCGCCCTTCGCCGCTGTCCACCATCATGGCTTCCCCGCCGGATTGCAGCACCATCGCGTCTGAGCGGTTCGTGTCAATGCAGGTCAGGCGCAGCGTATCCTTCTCCGCCCAATCCGCCGGCACATCCGTTTCGTTCTCCACCCGGTACACCTCCGCCTGCGCAGCGCCCAATCCCAGCGCCGCGCACAGCAGCATCAGCAGCAATTTCCGTTTCATACGTTTTCCTTTCCCCAAGGGAGTTCCTCCCTTGCCCCTTCCGCGCGATTCGGTTGGTGACACACTCATGCTGTGTCCGCGTGTTTATACAGGGTTTCGCTCCTGCGGGAGCGACCAGAGGGCTTTGCGATCGCCCTCTGGACTCCTTCGCATCCCCATCTAAGCTACTTGATTTTTGTCGAAATAAATTAGTTTGTGAACCTTTCGTTCCTCCAAGCCGCAATAAAAACCAAGAAACATGGGTGTGCACCCCGAAGGTTTCCAAAGGGCGACCGCAGACATTCGTCTGTTTTTATTGCCCTTTGGTCGCCTCCGCAGAGACGAAACCCCTGCGGCAAAGCCAAATTGCCAATAAAATAAAGGGCGTTTGCTCCCACGCACAAAGGGGGCGCAATCCAAGCGCAGTACCCTTACTGCGCTTGCACCCACCCGCGGGCGACCGCAATCTCATACACCCCGTCCGCCATGCCTTCCGCCAGCCATTGCTGATACACCGGCGTCACCAGCAGATATTCCTCCGCCGGATTCGACAAATACCCCATCTCCACAAGGAAGCACATCATCTTCGCCCAGTTGTTGCCGACATAGTTGTCGTTCAGCCGCACCATGCCCGTGGAGTTCGCCAGCGTCATTCCGACACGCGTTTTCATCGCGTCCAGCAGCTTCTGCCCCATTTCGCGGTAGGTGTCCGCATCCGCAACCGCTTTGGCATAGTCACTGTTCAGCGGGCCGTAAACCTGTATGCCGCGCTTGCTGCGGTTGCTGGAGTTGTTGCAGTGCAGGCGGAGCATAATCTGCGCGCCGCCCGCTTCCGCGATTTCGCAGCGTTCGATGTTCGTGTGGAACGTCGTTTGATCTTCGCGGGTCATGATGACGTTCGCGCCCTGCCGAAGCAGCTCGTCGCGCAGGAGCATCCCAATTTCCAGGCAGACGATGCTCTCGCGGCGATTCGTCTTGGTTCCCTGCGCCATGCCGCCCTTGCCGCTGGTCGAACCAGTCAGCCCCGGCCCAATCGGCTCATTGACGAAGCGCCCGTTTTCCTGATGTCCCGCGTCAATGCAGACGGTCACGCCGCTCAAGCGCCCCTCCTGCCGCTGCGGCGCTTCCGGCGCCTGGTAGCCCTTGCGGACGGTCGCTTCCTTCTTCATGCTGCCCGATCCGCTTTTCACCTGCACGGTGAACTGCGTCCGCGCGAAGGTCAATTCACTGACGACGTCGCCCTCGTAATGCCCGTTTTCGTCCGGGTAAACCGGCTGGGTGACGGTCTGTTCCTTGCTTCGCCAGTAGAGGAGCATGTAGTCCGTGCCAATGGCGTTGAACGCGTAGTGGAAGCCCTCCGGCGTTTCCGTCAGCACGAAATCCATCACTTTCGCGTTGCTCTTCCCGGTCGGCTTCTGATAATCCGCAGCCTTCGGAAGCGTCGTCGATGCTTTGCCGATGCTGCCCGTCGTGCGCGCCGAGGTCAGCGCAACGCTTGTTTTGCCGCCCGCGCCGGAGTAGGCAAGGGAAACATCGCCCTCAAAATGCCCGTCCTCGCTGTACAGCATCATCCAGCCTTTTTCGGCAGGCGTTGTGTATTCGAGGATGACGAACGGGTCTTGCGCGCCCGCATCAAAGGCATAATGCAGCGCGTATTCCGATGCCGTAAGCGTGATGGACACGCCAGCCGCCTGTGCGGTCGTCGCACAGAACAGCGCCAGTACCGCGCAGAGCAGCAGCGACAGCAGCCTTTTCATCTTTTTTCCCCTCCGTGTTCCTTTTTCCAGCGGCGAATCAGCTTCTGAATGCGCCCCCACGGTGTCCGCGACTTTTTCAGCGCCACCGCCGCGTCCAGCGCCCCCTGCCGGTACAGGTTGTTGTTCGGCTCGCGGCGAATCGCCTCGCGGTAGGACTGGTGCGCTGATTCATACTGTTCCAGCGCCATGAGCACTTTGCCCTGCATGGCGTACCACGCACTGTCGCGGGTAGATGCGCGCAGGAGCTGCCGCAGTGCCGCTTCAGGATTATCCTGCCGGAGCATCTTTGCCGCCAGTGTCAGCGCATCCTGCTGGTCAAGTTCGCGGTTGAAAGCAGCGGATGCCGTCGTCCGGTTGACCGCGAGCTTCATCGCTTCCTCATACGCCAGATTCAGCGTAATCATCTTTTCCTGCGCGGCTTTTCGTTCCGTTTCGTCCTGAAATTTATCGGGATGGCAAGTTTTTACCAATTTGCGATATGCTGCGCGCACCTGATCCGCGTCGGCAGACGCTTCCAACCCCAATACGCCAAATGGATTCCGCATCGCCAACACCTCCTGTTTGCTCTGCGGCTGTTTTGCTATCCTAGAGTGTGTTTCTAAAATGAGACCGGTGCAGTTTCGAGCAGATTTTCTTGCAATTCAAGGATGAAAACCGAAGGTTTACTGGCGGTAAATCGAGGTTTGAAGACGCAGAAGTGCAAGAAAAGATGCCGAAAATGCTGCCGGGTGAATTTAGAAACACACTCTAATTCACTCGAAGGCACGCAGGTTGTCCCACGGAATCAGCAGCCAAGCGCCTGATTCATGGAGCCGTCGCAGTCAGCGCATCCAACAGCAAGGGATGTGATGCTGCCTGGCATATATCAATATCCGAAGCCATGAATTTTGAACAGTTCATGGTCATCCTTCGGAACCCCGTCACTCGAACTTCTCGCGCCGGATTTCCGCGCCCAGCGAGCACAGCTTGTCCTCCAGATGCTCATAGCCGCGGTCGATGTACTCCGGCTCGTAGATTTCCGTCACACCGCGCGCCATCAGCCCCGCAATCACCAGCGCCGCGCCCGCGCGCAGGTCGGTGGCTGTTACCGGTGCGCCGTACAGCTCCGGCACGCCCTCGATAATCGCCGTCGCGTTGTCCACGAATTGAACGTGTGCGCCCATATGCCCAATTTCGGTCAGATGCTTCAGCCGCGATTCAAAGATGGTTTCGCGGACGATGGACTGTCCCATCGCTGTCGTCAGCAGCGTACTCATCGGCTGCTGCAGGTCAGTCGGGAAGCCCGGATACACCTGCGTCTTGATGTTCACGCCGCGGTAGCCGCACAGCGTTCCGCGCACACGCAGGGTATCGTCGGATTCCGTCACGCGCGCGCCCATTTCCAGCAGCTTCGCCGACAGCGCTTCCATATGCGTCGGAATGCAGCCTGTCAGTTCCACATCGCCGTGCGTCGCCGCCGCCGCAATCATCAGCGTGCCCGTCTCAATCTGGTCAGGGATGACGGTGTAGTTTGCGCCGTGGAGATAATCGCGCCCGAAGATGCGGATAACATCCGTGCCCGCGCCCTTGACGCGCGCGCCCATCGAGTTCAGGAAGTTCGCCAAATCCACGACATGCGGCTCCTTGGCGGCATTGTAGATAATGGTCGTGCCGTGTGCCTTGGCAGCGGCGAGCATCACGTTAATCGTCGCACCGACAGATACGCAGTCAAAAACAACGTCCGTGCCCGTCAGCAGATCCGCTTTCGCCTTGATGCGCCCGCCCATTTGTTCTACATCTGCGCCCAGCATCCGGAAGCCCTTGAGGTGCTGGTCAATCGGGCGCGACCCGATTTCGCATCCGCCGGGCTGGTATACCTCCGCCTGACCACGCCGCCCCAGCAGCGCACCCAGCAGGTAGTAGCTTGCGCGCAGGCGCTGCGAATCGCGGTAGGAGACCTGCCAGCCTTCCGCCGGGCGCGGGTCAACGGTCATGAAGCGGTTCGGCTCGTAATTCACCTTTGCGCCAAGGCTGCAAAGAATATCCACCAGCGCATGAACATCCGAAATATCCGGCAGATTCTCAATGGTGCAGGGCTCGTCGCACAGCAGCGTCGCGGGAATGACCGCCACCGCCGTGTTTTTACCACCGCTGATGTGTACCGTTCCCTGAAGCGCGTGACCGCCCGTGATGAGCATTCGTTCTTTCATGAACATGGTATCCGGCATAGTGCCGGCTCACCTCCTGCTGCAATGTTTCAAAACGGAGCAGCCTGCGCGCCCCGGTATATTCGCAAAGTGTCTGAACGCGGAATGTCCGCTAATGAACATTCCGTGGACATTTTATTATAGCATAGGAAGCGCATTTGTGCAACCTTCGCATTTTGAAAAAGTCCGGCAGCGCTTTTCCCCTTGACTTCACCGGCGTTTCGCGTTACAATTTCAGTGTAACGCAGGAGGTGTTTCCCTACATGGAACAGAGCATGGATTTGCCGCAGGGCTATCAGATACGACCGCTGACGACCGACGACCTTGACCAGTACAACGCCCTGCTTCGCTATGCCTTTCAGGTGACGGAGCAGGAACTGTTCGACACCGGTTGGAAGGACGAGGAAATCAAGCAGTCCAAGTGCCCCGTGCTCAAGCGCGCGGACGTGCTGGGCTGTTTTGACCGCGAAACCCTTGTTTCGCAGATTGCCGTGTACCCCTTGAAGGCGAACATCTACGGTTCGGTGTACCCGATTGGGTTTGTCACCAGTGTCTGCACTTATCCGGAGTACACCGGGCGCGGCATCATGAAGCGCCTGATGTACCAAGCGCTGGTACACATGCGGGAGCGCAAACAGCCCTTCGGGATGCTGTTCCCTTACTCCATCCCGCTCTACCGCCGCTTCGGCTGGGAAATCATCTCCAACAAAATCTCCTTCACCGTCAAGGACAGGCAGATTCCGTCCAAGGCAAAAGCGCCCGGCTATGTCCGCCGTGTCAACTGGGAGAACAAGGATTTTATGAACCTCCACACGCGCTTTGCCAGCAGCACCCACGGGTGCCTGTTCCGCAACTCGCTGGCGTGGGAGGAATACTGGCGCTGGGACGAGGATGACACCGTCGTCGCCGTCTACTACGACCAGCACGCTACCCCGATGGGCTACATGGTTTATCTCATCAAGGATGATATCATGCACATCAAGGAAATGATTTACATCAACCGTGAGGCGCATGAAGGCTTGTGGGAATACATCCGTGCGCACGACTCGATGATTGACGAGGTGCGCGGCAATTCCTACTTCAACGAGCCGATTGCCTTTGAGATGGATGACGGCGATATCCGCGAGATGATTCGCCCGTACATCATGGGGCGCATCGTCGATGTGGAAGAGTTTCTACATCTATATCACTGTTCGCCGGAGGAAAAAGGCGTCTGCTTCGATTTGGATATTGATGATGCCTTTCTGCCGTGGAACAACCGCCCGTTCCGCGTCTGGTTCGAGGGTGGGAACTGCACGCTGACCGACCGCGACCCGGATTACGAGCTGCGCATGAGCATCGCGACGCTCTCGACCCTGCTCATCGGCTACAAGACCGCCGCGAAGTTAGCGCGCATCGGGCGCATCACAGGCTCTGACGAAGCGATTGCCCGTCTTGACCACGCGCTGCTGCATGAAGCCCCCTACATTTCCGACTACATCTGACCAACGTATCATGCGGCTGCGCTGGCAGTCGCATTTTTTATACAAGGGAGTTCCTCCCTTGACCCTTTCGCGCGATTGAGTTAGTTGCATCTACTTACTGTTCTCGCGTGTTTATGCAGGGTTTCGCCTCTGCGGAGGCGACCAGAGGGCTTTCCGATCGCCCTCTGGACTGCTTCGGTGCCCTCTTGCATAGTAGATTTTTATTGTTTCTTTGATTTAGTTTGTGTACCCCTTCGTTCCCCCATAAACACTACTGCACAGTAACATGGAAGGGAATGCGAAGGGGTCAAGGGGGCGACCGCAGACTTCGTCTGTTTTCATTGCCCCCTTGTCGCGCCCGCAGGCGCGAAACCCCTGCGATTTCATTGCATTAGGAGGGATTTACGATGTTCATTTTCCTGCTCATCCTGTTTGTCTGCATCCTGCTGCTGCCCTCGTGCGCCCGCGCCGACGAATCCCCCGCCGCGCATCAGCGACGCTCTTTGCAGTCCCTCCACGACGCGTTCAGCAGCGCCGCCAATTCTCAGTACGCCTATTCCATCGCGCACCGCCTCGCCACTGACCTCCATCTCCATAATAACGCCACCTACGGCGGTCGTCAGGCAGGCAGCGACGCGGAACACGCCGCGGCGGATTATCTCGCGGACGAAATGCGCCGCATTGGGCTGTCCGACGTCGAAAAGGCGGCGGCGAAGTGCGATAAGTGGCAGTTCAACGGCGCATCCTTCACCGTGAACGGCACGGAATACCCTGTTTATACCTACGCCACGGCATCCACCGTCCCCGAAGGCATCACCGCCCCGATTGTCTATGTCGGGCGCGGCACAATGTATGACTATGAGGGTGTGGATGTCAAGGGCAAAATCGTGCTGGTGGATATTGACCAGCGCGCCGACTGGTGGATTACCTACCCCATGCTGGAAGCGGAGCATCAGGGCGCAGCTGCGATTCTCGCGGCGAACGTCGGCGGCTTCGGGCAAGTCGCGGACGACGCGCTGAACAGTCAGGATATCTGCGGCCCGACGAGCATCCCAACCTGCTCCATCGGCGTTCGCGCAAGCCGTGAAATCCGTGCGCAATTGCCGCACGGCACTGTACTGGGAACCCTGAAGGTGGATAACACCGTTGAAATCGGCAAGGGGACAACCTACAACGTCACCGGGCGCATCCGCGGCAAGTCCTCCGAATTCCAGATTCTCCTCGGCGGTCACTATGACACGCACTTCTGGGGCTTTCAGGATGACTGCTGTGCCGTCGGGCTGGTGCTGGCCGCCGCAAAAGCCATGCTGGGCATCGGTTTCGAGCCGGAAAATGACATCGTGTTCTGCCTGCACGGCGCGGAGGAATGGGGTTCAAGCTACACGCAGTTCGACTGGACGGTCGGCGCGTGGGAAATGATTAACACCCTGCACCCGGAGTGGGTCGGCAAAACGCTGGCGTTCCTGAATTTCGAGCTGCCCGCGTATGAGTTCGCGACGTACACCACAACCTATTCCGCGCCGGAAATGTTTTCGCTTCTGCGCGACTTCACCACGCGTTATCCCTACGCGCCCAAACCGCAGGGCTGCTTCCCGGACGGCGTGCTGACCGAAGGCTATCAGACCTACACCTATTCCGATGATTTCTCCTACTACGCGGCAGGCGTTCCATCCACGGTCAACGGCTTCCTGCTGCAAAAGGACATGGAACACGTTCACCCGTTCTACATCGACTATTACCATACGCAGTACGACACGCCCGATACCTACAACGACGCGGTGATGGCGTTCAACCTGCGCTATTACGGCGCGCTGGCGATTTACATCGACCAGATGCCCGCCTTGCAGCTGGATTTCACCGCGCAATATACACGCCTGAAAGATGCGCTGGATGCGGACATCTTCGCGCAATCCGGCGCGGATGCTGCTTTGTACCGCGGCGTTGTCGAATCTCTTCTGCCGCCCGCACAGGCATTGAAAGCGCGCATCGACACCCTGAACGCGCGCTATCTTGCCGCGGATGAAGCCGGTGATATCGCCGAAATGACTCGCCTGCGTCAAGAGGGTCGCCCGCTGATTCGCAAGGTGCTGAACGCCTTCCGCTACTGCCAGAAGTACCTCTTAGGCTTGATGTACGAGCGCCCGATTGTGCCGCATCAGGCCCCGCAGGAGACCATTGCCCTGTGCCAGCACATCATTGACTGCTTGGTGCGCCACGACCCGGCAACGGCTGTTGACCAATATGTTGCGACGGTTAATAACTGCCTGGAAAGCTACTCCATTTATTTCTCGCCCGCGGTGATTGATACGCTGAATGATATGAACTGGGGCGCGGGAAATCAGGATAATTTGTACTTTGGGACGAATATCAACTTTGATAAGGCGGAAGTTGAGGAAGCGTCAAGGAGCGTGTATCAGCGGCGCGCGGAGATTGGCGGGGATTTTGCGAAGGAAATTCGGGTGTATCGGGATGCAATTGACATGGAGAAGAAGAAACTGCGCGCGGATGTGCACAAGGAAACCGAGGCAATCGGCTGGTTAAAGGACTTGTTGGGGTAAAAGGCGCCCAAGGGCTTTCCGATTTCTTTGCGTACTCCCATGTTCCTGGTCTTTTTATGCAGTCTGGCATTTATGGAGGTTGAAAAACAGCAAGCCGAACCTTTTCGCTCGACTTGCTGTTTTATATTGTTTCCGCAAGAGAAAAAAGCGCCGATAAATTCGAGCGTTAAACTTATACTCCGCTTTCCGAGCTTCTTCCGGCATGAAAGTCTCCATGAGCAGTATACACCTTCAGGCGGTTTTTTCTGCGCAGTGCAAAATCACTTCTTTTCCGGTAGACGCTCAAACGCCATCCGCGCCCCATTCCGGCACTGAATCACGCCGCAGTACCGAAACCCGAACCGCTCAATCTGGCGCTGCATCGGAAGATTCTGCGCATGGGTATCAATTCGCAAGTGCGGCTGCATCGCCATCGCAAACGCCATCACCTCGGCAAACACGCCCCGATGTGTCCCGTCCGACGCAACGCGATGAATCGTCGCATATGGGCGGTCAGACAGCCACGCGCCGTAAATCCCCGTATCATCCGCCAGCACATGCAGTCCGCCGCGCGCCATATCGCCGCGAAGCACTTCGTCCGTCGGATACCCCGGCTCCCACTGGTTCAGATTGCCCTGCGCTGCCATATACGCGCGCGGCATCAAACACGCGCCGCATTTCCGGCAAATCCGCCTCCGTCGCCTGTCGAATCATGGGTTGACCTCCTGTACGATGGTTTCGGAGATGATTATAGCGCATTGAAGGGGGCGTGTCAAATCGAGGGGAATGCAAGTACAGCGCATCTTGCCATTCCCACGCGGATTGCGAAAAAACCGAATGTTCCGGGATACAAAAACCTTGACGAGCTTTTTGCGGCATTGAAAAAGTGATGGGCGCATATCATCGTGAAGAGGGCGGCATGGGCTGCCCTCTTTTGGTGTCGGCGGACGGGTTGTTCGGAATATAACCGCAAGCGCCGCTATATTTATGAAGTTTTTCGGAGTATAATCGCAAAAATGTTTGACTTGCCCCTCATTTTAGGATATACTACCCTTATCGGAGGTGATTTTTGTGATTGATAGACCCTTATATATGGACAAAATCATGGCGTACACCGATACGCCGTTTGTGAAGATTCTCACCGGCGTGCGCCGCTGCGGGAAATCCACCATTCTCAAAATGATTATGGAGCGCCTGAAAACGGAGCGGCATATTCCCGACGAGCGCATCATCAGCTGCCGCTACGATTCGATGGAATATGTGGATTTGACCGCAAAGGACATGTATGACCAGCTGAAATCCCGCCTGTCAACAGAAGGGAAAACGTACTTGTTCCTTGACGAAGTGCAGGAAATCGAGGGATGGGATCGAGTCGTGAATTCGCTGGCGTCCGATTTTGATGTGGACTTGTATGTCACCGGCTCGAATTCCCGCATGATGTCCTCCGAAATCGCCACTTACCTGACCGGGCGGTATATCTCCTTCCGCATTTTCACGCTGTCTTTCGGCGAATATCTGATGTTCAAGCGGCAGTATGCGCCCGTCAGCGACGCAAAAACAGAGCTGGCGAACTATGTCCGTCTCGGCGGATTTCCGGCGACGCACCTGCAAGCCTATTCGCAGGAGGAAGTCTACACCATCGTGCGCGATATTTACAATTCCACAATTTTTTCCGACATCGTCCGCCGCAGTCAAATCAGAAAAATCGACCAGTTGGAACGTATCGTCAAATACACCTTCAACAACGTCGGCAACACCTTCTCCGCGAAGTCCATTGCCGACTATCTGAAATCGGAGCATCGTTCGCTGGACAACGAAACAGTTTACAACTACTTGGAGAAGCTCGAAAAGGCATACCTGCTGCACCGCTGCATCCGCTATGACTTGCAGGGGCGCGAGCTCTTGAAGACGCAGGAGAAATTCTATCTGGCGGATGTCGCCCTGCGGTACAGCGTGCTGGGCTATGACGCAGACAGCGTTGCCGCCAGCTTGGAAAACATCGTCTATCTGGAACTTTGCCGCCGCGGGTACACGGTCAACGTGGGCAAAACCGACGGCGGCGAAATCGACTTTGTTGCAGAGCGGCAGAACGAAAAGCTCTACGTTCAGGTCACGCAGGAGATTCGCTCAGAAAAGACCGCCAAGCGGGAGTATGAGCGTCTGCTGGAAATCCGCGACAACTACCCCAAATATGTACTCACCACAGATGCGTTTGCGGGCGGCAACTATCAGGGCATCCGCACCATGCACATTGCGGATTTTCTGCTCAGCACGGAATACTGATGACCTCATTCCTCTCATTTGTTCACAAAAAGTTTTCAAAAAACCTCTTGACAAACAGGAGAAAATGAATACAATAGAGTCTGACGAAAGTCAAAGAAAGTCAAACCCTCGGAAGGAGGTTTGGTTATGAACACGAACCAGTTCACCCAGAAAACGATGGAAGCTCTCCAGCGCGCCCAACAAATCGCGGTGGAATATCAGCACATGCAGGTGGATGAGGAGCATATGCTGCTCTCCCTGACGGAAGATGCGAAGGCGCTCATCCCGCAGCTGCTGACCCGGTGCGGCATCAGCGTGGATGCTTTCCGTGCCGCGCTGAATGATGCGCTGTCCCGGATTCCGCGCGTGTCTGGCCCCGGCCGCGAGGCAGACAAGGTTTATATTTCTCCGGACTTCGAGAAAGCCCTGCTGGAGGCGGAAAACCGCGCCAAGCAGATGAAGGACGAGTACCTCTCCGTTGAGCATGTTTTCCTCGGCATCGCGTCGAAGCCGAACGCCCACGTCAAGGAAATTCTGACCCGCATGGGCTACGACGAGAAGAAGTTCCTGAAGGAACTGTCCGGCGTGCGCGGCGCAACCCGCGTGACCACCGACAACCCGGAGGAAACGTACGACGCGCTGAAGAAGTACGGCTCTGACCTTGTGGAGATGGCGCGGCAGCACAAGCTCGACCCGGTTATCGGCCGTGACAGCGAAATCCGCAACGTCATCCGTATTCTGAGCCGTAAGACGAAGAATAACCCGGTGCTGATTGGCGAACCGGGCGTCGGCAAAACCGCTATCGCCGAAGGGCTGGCGCAGCGAATCGTGCGCGGCGACGTGCCGGATTCGCTGAAAGACAAGACGATTTTCTCGCTGGATATGGGCAGCCTGATTGCCGGCGCGAAGTTCCGTGGCGAGTTCGAGGAGCGCTTGAAGGCGGTGCTTGCGGAAATCAAGCGCAGCGAAGGGCGCATCCTGCTGTTCATTGATGAGCTGCACACGATTGTCGGCGCAGGCAAGGCGGACGGCGCAATGGACGCCGGCAACCTCTTGAAGCCGATGCTGGCGCGCGGCGAGCTGCACTGCATCGGTGCGACGACGCTGAATGAATACCGCCAGTATATCGAGAAGGACGCGGCCTTGGAGCGCCGTTTCCAGCCGGTCATGGTGGGCGAGCCGTCCGTTGAGGATACCATCGCCATTCTTCGCGGTCTGAAGGAGCGCTACGAGGTGTTCCACGGCGTGAAGATTCAGGACAACGCCCTGATTGCCGCCGCAACGCTTTCCAACCGCTATATCACCGACCGCTTCCTGCCCGACAAGGCGATTGACCTTGTGGATGAAGCGTGTGCCATGATTCGTACCGAAATCGACTCCATGCCGACAGAGATGGACGACATCAACCGCCACATCATGCAGCTGGAAATCGAGGAAGCGGCGCTGAAGAAGGACGACGACGAGCTGACCAAGACGCGTCTGGCAGAGGTGCAGAAGGAGCTGGCGGAGCAGCGCGACGAGTTCAACCAGATGAAGGCGAAGTGGGAAAGCGAAAAGAACGCCATCACGAAGGTGAACAAGCTGCGCGAGGAAATCGAACGCGTGAACGCCGAAATGGAGCGCGCCGAGCGTCAGTATGACCTGAACAAGGCGGCAGAACTGAAGTACGGCGAGCTGCCGAAGCTCAAGAAGGAACTGGCGGCGGAGGAAGCCATCGCCGAGAAGTCCAAGGGCGAGGACAGCCTGCTGCGCGACAAGGTGACGGAGGAGGAAATCGCCCGAATCGTCGGCCGCTGGACGGGCATCCCGGTGGCGAAGCTGATGGAGGGCGAGCGCGAGAAGCTGCTCCACCTTGAGGACACGCTGCATCAGCGCGTCATTGGGCAGGATGAAGCCGTCAAGCGCGTGAGCGAAGCCATCCTGCGCTCCCGTGCGGGCATCCAAGACCCGAACCGTCCGCTGGGCAGCTTCCTGTTCCTTGGCCCGACCGGCGTCGGCAAGACCGAGCTGGCAAAAGCCCTTGCGCAGGCGTTGTTTGACGACGAGAAGAACATGGTGCGTATCGACATGAGCGAATACATGGAGAAATTCAGCGTATCGCGTCTGATTGGCGCACCTCCCGGATATGTCGGCTATGACGAGGGCGGTCAGCTGACCGAAGCCGTCCGCCGCCATCCGTACTCCGTCGTGCTGTTCGACGAAGTGGAGAAGGCGCACCCGGATGTATTCAACGTCCTGCTGCAAGTCCTCGATGACGGCCGCATCACCGACAGTCAGGGGCGCACGGTTGACTTCAAGAACACCATCCTCATCATGACGAGCAACCTCGGCAGCGAGTACATTCTGGGCGGCATCGCGAACGACGACATTACGCCCGAAGCGCGCGCGCAGGTCGATGCGCTGCTGAAGACGCACTTCCGGCCGGAGTTCCTGAACCGTATTGACGAGATTGTGTACTACAAGCCGCTGACGAAGGAGCAAATCAGCAAGATTGTGCTGCTGATGCTGGACAGCCTGAACAAGCGTCTGGCAGATCGTCAGCTGAAGGTAGAGCTGACCGACGCGGCGATGAATGCCGTGATTGATCAGGGCTTTGACCCGGTTTACGGTGCGCGTCCGCTGAAGCGGTTCATTCAGTCGAAGATTGAGACGCTGGTGGCGAAGCATATTATTGCCGCGGATGTGAAGCCGGGCGATACGCTGACCATCGACGTGAACGAGAATGGCGAACTTTATATGCGCTGGTGATGGTATAAAATGAACCGCGCGGTCTGTGCGAAAAACGCAGACCGCGCGGTTTTAGGTTAGGGATAGGAGGATAAAAGAGGATAAACACGCGGAAGGAGCATGGTAGAGAGGCTAACTGAATCGCGCAGAGGGGTCAAGGGGGGATTCCCCCTTGCAGGGTCAAGGGGCGGCGCCCCTTGTGGGGTTTGGGGCAACGCCCCAAACGTTCCGCGGGCGACCAGTATGCAAAACGCGCCCAACAAAGGTGCAGGCAGCGAAGCGTCCCTGCCAGTAACTAAAAAGCTCCCAATACAGTTCAAGCAACATGGGAGGCGACCGCCGAAGGAGTCCAGAGGGCGATCGCGGACTTCGTCCGTTTTCATTGCCCTCTGGAAGCTGCTCTTTTTACCAGCATGATAAAGAAATCAACTTTGGCAGTCTGAAAAAGCAGACAATCTTTCATTGCAGGAAGATTTCGCCTCTGCGGAGGTGACAAGGGGGCTTTCCTCTCACTTCTCCATCTCCATCACCCTCCGCTTAAACACCGCCCGCCCATGGTTCTTCTTGTCCGTTCGGAAGAGGCTCAGCGTCTTTTCCAGCACCGCAATGTCAATCGGCTTGGAGAGGTGCATGTCCATGCCCGCATCCATGCTTTGCTGGATGTCGTCCGCAAAGGCGTTCGCGGTCATGGCGATAATCGGAATCGTCCGGCCGACGGGGTTGTCGCTGGCGCGGAGGGCGCGCGTCGCTTCGTAGCCGTTCATCACGGGCATCTGCACGTCCATCAGGATAACGTCGTAGTCGCTGGGGCGGACGTGGTCGAACGCCTCCACCAGCTGCTTGCCGTCGCTGTAAATCGTGCAGGTCGCGCCCTGCATGTGCAGCAGCTCTTCCAGAATTTCCGCATTCAGCGGATTGTCCTCCGCGCAGAGCAGCCGCATCCCGTTCAGCACCGATGTGCCGTCCACGTTCCCGATATTGCCGAATTCCGTACGCAGTTTCGCCATCTCGTTCTCCAGATTGGAGAGGAAAAACGGCAGCGGCACAAAGCCGTCCAGTCCGCAGGCATTGATGGTGTCCAGCATCTCTTCGCGCTGCCCTGCCTGCATACAGAATACGAAAATCGGCTTCCCGGCGGCCTCGCGCATCTGGCGAACCAGAGGGCGCAGCATCTCCGGCGCGCGGTACTGGCAGGACAAAAGCACTACGTCCACATCCTCCTGCCGCAGGATGCTCACCGCGTCTTCAGGGCGCTCGACCGCCTCCGCCGTCACGGGTGTGTGTTCCAGCGCATCCTGCACGTCCGCCACGCGCCCCGGCGCATAGCCAACCAGCAGCAGGTGGCAGTCCTTCACCGTGTGTGCGCGATCATCCGCTTGTGCGTCCACCTTGAACTCCAGCAGCACTTCGAAGCGGCTGCCTTCGCCCGGCGCACTCTCGACGTTAATCACGCCGCCCATCATGTCCACAATGCTCTTGCTTATCGCCATGCCCAGCCCCGTGCCCTGCACCTTGTTCGTCACGGAATCCTCCGCGCGGGTGAACACGTCGAACAGGTGCTTCTGGAACTCCTCCGTCATGCCGATGCCGTTATCCTTGACCACAAAGGCATATTTCACATACGAATGCCCGCTGCGGGACACCTCGCGCACGTCAAGGCTGATTTCGCCGCCCTGCTGGGTGTACTTGACCGCGTTGGACAGGATGTTCAGCAGCACCTGCCGCAGACGGGTCGCATCGCCGATGAAATTCTCGTGGTGAATCTGGCTCGCGCGGACGATAAAGTGCTGCCCGCGCTGGCGCGTCTGCGGGCGGATGATGGCTTCAATCTGCTCAATCTGCTCAGCAAGATTGACTTCATCCATGCGCAGCGTCACCGCGCCGCTCTCGATTTTAGACATGTCCAGCACGTCATTAATCAGCCCTAACAGATGCTCGCTGGATGTATGCAGCTTGTCGATATACGCCTGCAGCTTCTCCGGATTGTTCAGGTCGTGCTGCATCAGGTTCGTCAAGCCGATGATAGCGTTCATGGGTGTGCGGATGTCATGGCTCATATTCGTCAGGAACGCCGTCTTGGATACGTTGGCGGATTCCGCCAGTTTCAGCGCATCCACCGCTGCCTGACGCGCCCGATCCAGCTCCGCGTTCGCCTGTGCAAGCGCCTGCGCGTTCTCCGTCTCCACGGCGTAGCGCTCCCGGTTCTGCATCGCCGTCAACAAAAAGTACATTGCCCCCACCGTCAGCAGCAGCAAGACGAAGAACGCAATGTTGACTATCAGCGTAATCGAATCCACCATTGCGCGCGCACCGGCAGCGACCTCCACCCCCGGCACAAGGAACAGCATCGTCCAGTCGCATCCGGTTAGGCGCTTCATGCACAAGAAATACTGTGTTTTGTCCACCAGCACATCGGTGCAGGTGAAATGATTGTCGGATGCTTCAAGTTCCGTCAGACAGTTATCAAAATTGCCCGCGTGCGGGTAACGGAGCGTCCGCAGCGCTGGATAGATGTTCCGTCCCAGAAAGTTGATGTTCTCATCCGCCGCGTCGGAATACATCTTCACGCCGTCGCTGATGACGACATAGGTGCTGTTCTGCGTGTGAAATGCGCTGCTGCGGAAGAACGGCGTCAGGCTGCTCATGCCCTTGAGCAGCACCAGATGCGTGATGCGGATGCTCTTTTCCCCCGTCGCAACCTTCAGCGGCTGCATGATGGGCAGGGAAAAGACCATTTGATTTTCATCGCCGCCCTTGCCGCGAATAAGGAAGCACTGTCGCCCCGTCATGCCAAGCGTATCGGCAAATTCGCAGGGCATCCGCTCTCCCGCCGCGTTAATCAGGTTTCCGCTTTCGTCAATCGCAAGGAATCGCAGGGCGCTGTCCTGCGACATCAGCTGATTCTGTGTCGCCTGAAGCAGCTGCACGAGTGCCTCCTGTGTCGTCGGGGCGTAGAAAGCTACGGACCTATCCATTACAGTCAGGAAATCCCACTGCTGTTCCAGCGTGATGGAGAGCTTCTCGTACATTTGCGACGTAATTTCCGTCAGCTGATTTTGGCTTTCGCGATAGAGTTCTTCACGCGTATAGCGGGTGAAAAAGCGCATCCCAAGGAAAATGAGCGCAAATAAAACAACGCCGACCAGCACCAGCATCGGCAGTTTGCTGTGGGTCAGGCGCTGGCGAATCGACGCTTTCGCAGCTTTCATGCGCTCATCCCCCTGCGTCATGTGTTTTCCGCGCCTCCAAACGGGCACTGCCGCTTTTTCCCGCAGCGCCCATGCAGACAGATGGACAATATCATCTTTATTATACCATTGAGGACATTCCATGTCAAGGCACAAAGAAGCGGCGATGGTCATTTTCCACCGCCGCCGAGGGATTATTCCGTCCAGCTGTACACCCATTCGCCCTGCTGGTCGATGTAGCCGTATTGGGTCGTGCCGTCGTCCTGCACCATTCCCACATACGCCAGCTTGCCGTAGAACTGCGTCACAAAGCTGAATTGCAGCGGAATCGCCAGTTCGCCGCTTTCGTCGAGATACCCTGCCAGCCTCGTGCCGTCTATATCGTACACTGCCTGCAAGCCCGACGGGAAATACACGTCCGGCTGGTCGTATTCCGGGAATGTCCACTTCGCTTCGCTGATGATTTCGCCCTGCATGTTCACCCAACCGCAGCGGCGCTGTCTGCCCTTCTCCACAACGTACATGCACAAGCCGTTTTCCTCCGGCGTCCACAGCCGCACGATATTTTCGCCTTGCAGGGTGAACAACTCCTCGCCCGCCACGTTGTACATCGTGAAGCTGTGTTCGCCCGTCGGCAGCACATAGCAGCCATGCCGGACGTCTGCATAGTGCGTATCCGTCGTGCGCATCACAACTTTCCCCGTTTGGTCGATGACACCATAAGTGCCGTCGGTCAATTCAACCTCCGCATAGCCATCCTCAAACTCGAAGGTATACGCGAACTGCGGTTCAATCACCACTTCACCGCTCGTATTGCAATAGCCGTATAAGCCGTTTTTGTCCACCACCTCAAACAGCCCGCCGCTAATCACGGTATCGCAGCTCGCCGCATTGATGCCCTCCGGCAGGGGATATTCCTTCCCCGTTTCGTCCAGCAGCAGCGTCTGCACAATGTTGTAATCATCGTCCCAGAATGTGACAACGGCGTACCCGTCATAAAAATTGGAACCCATGTTGTCCGAATCATACTTTGCCGGAATCACCATTTCGCCCGTATCGCGGCTGACATAGCCCCACTTGCCGGTTTCGTCTGCCACGGCAATCAAGCGGCTGTTCGACTCCCTATGATTCACGCCCCGCCACTTCAAGCCGCTGTAAACACCGCTCTGCACATCAAAGAAGCCTTCCAGCCATTCCGTGCCGAGACTGTTTTTCCCCGTCGCCTTCTTGTATAGCAGCCAAATGCCCGTTTCGCGGCCGCCGTAGTAGAAGCCATCGTAGCCGCTGTCTGACACTACATTCTCATCCAGCAGCAGCACAATTTCGCCGTCGCGGTTCGCGAAGCCTTCCCGGTCGCCCTGCTGAATCCACGCATAATTGCCCCGGAAGTCGCCCGCACTGTCGAATTTCGGCGGAATCACCCAGTTCCCCATCTCGTCGATGTGTCCCCACAAGCCATTGTCGCCTTTCGCGGCGTACCAATACCCCTCCGCTGACGCGCAGCCTAACAGCATCAGCAGGCACAATATCCCGCACAGCAGTTTCTTCATGCGTTTTCCCTCCTATGGTGATTTCTGCCTTCATGATACCAGCAAAGAGGCTATTCCGCAAGCGTTCCGACGCATTTGTTACAATTGAAAAAAGCAGGAAGAACGAATCCCCCTGCCCATATTGATTGGTTACTCCGCCAGCAGCGGCGCGACAAGCCCTTCCAGCACCGTCAGCGTCACCGACCCGACCTTGTTGTACACGATTTTCCCGTCCGCATCGACAATCACCGTCATCGGCAGCTGCGTCGAGCCGCCCAGCGATTTAATCACCGCGCCCGTCTTGTCCAGCGCGAACGGCATATCAAGGTTCTCCTTCGCGAGGAACTTGTCCACATCGTCCGTCACGAGGTTCGAGTGAATCGCCACCAGCGCGATTTCGTCGCCGTACTCCGCATACAGCTCTGCGAAATACGGCAATTCCGCCACGCACGGCGTGCACCACGTCGCCCAGAAGTTGATAACCGTCACTTTCCCCTTCTGCGCCGACAGCGTAAATTCGCCGCCTTCTTCCCCGTACAGCGGAACTGTGAAATCAGGGCACTTCATGCCGACTTCACAGCCCACGGGCGTATCGTCGTCCTTTTCGGGCAGCAGCGGCTTTACCAGCCCTTCGAGAATCTCCAGCGTCACCGACCCGACCTTGTTGTACACAATTTTCCCATCCGCATCGACGATCACCGTCATCGGCAGCTGCGTCGAGCCGCCCAGTGACTTAATCACCGCGCCCGTCTTGTCCAGCGCGAACGGCATATCAAGGTTCTCCTTCGCGAGGAACTTGTCCACATCATCCGTCACGAGATTCGAGTGAATCGCCACCAGCGAGATTTCGTCGCCGTACTCCGCGTACAGCTCCGCAAAATACGGCAGCTCTGCCACGCACGGCGTACACCATGTCGCCCAGAAGTTGATAACCGTCACTTTCCCCTTCTGCGCCGACAGCGTAAATTCGCCGCCTTCTTCCCCGTACAGCGGAACCGTGAAATCAGGGCATTTCATGCCGACTTCGTAGCCAACCGGCGTATCGTCGTCCGGCGCTTCCGTGGCTTCGGGCGCAAGCGTTTCCGTCGCGGCGGGCTGACTTGTCGGCTCAGCTGCGGCATCGTCCTTGTTTACCTGCCACATCACCACGCCCAGCACTACCAGCGCCGCCGTCCACACCGCCATCACGCGGATGCGGCGGTTCGTGCGCTTTTTGTTGTCCTCCAGCTGCGGTTCTTCGCCCGGCTTCACCGGCTGCACTTCGTTCGCTTTCAGCGTAATTTTGCCCATTTTCATGCTGATGGCTTTCGTCGGGCAAACGTCCACGCACGATGCGCAGTGGATGCACTCATGGTCGCCCACATGCCGAATATCCATCTTGCAGTGCGCCACGCAGCGCCCGCAGTTCGTGCATTTGCTCTTCTCGACCTTCACGCCGAGAATCGACACACGCGCGAACAGCCCGTAAATCGCCCCCAGCGGGCAGAGGAAGCGGCAGAACGCACGGTAGAAGAACACGCACGCCAGCAGAATCGCCACCATGATGACGAATTTGCGCGTAAAGAGGATGTTGAGGATGGAGAACTTGCCCGCATTGACCGGGTTCGCCAGCAAGCCCATTGCGCCCTCGAACGTCCCCGCCGGGCAGATGTACTTGCAGAATCCCGGCACGGGATACTGCTGCAAGCTGTACGCCAGCGGGATGATGACCACGAACACCGCCAGCAGGACGTATTTGAGATACGACAGCGCATGGGTGAAGCGGCTCTTCTTCACCTTCGGCGTCGGAATCTTGTAGAACAATTCCTGAATCAGCCCCAGCGGACAGAGCCAGCCGCAGATGGTGCGCCCCAAAATCAGCCCGTAGAGCATCAGAATGCCCAGAACGTAGTACGGCGCGCGCTTATCCGAGGACGCCAGCGCGTTTTGCAGCGCTCCCAGCGGACATGCGCCAATCGCGCCCGGACAGGAGTAGCAGTTGAACCCCGGCACGCAAAAGTTCTTGATGCTGCCAGTGTAAATGTCGCCCTTGATGAATCCTTTCACATAGGCGTTGTAGAGCAGGGCGGCGTAAACCTGTATGAGCCGCCGGGTGGTGGGCTTATGGGCGCTCCACCATGCCGCAAATTTCTTAGCCAAGGCCGATACACTCCGTACAAATATTGATTGCCTTCACCAGCACATCGAACATGCCGCCGTTCATCACACCCAGCACAATCAGCGCCACCGCCGCCGCCGCGATGATCACGCGGATGACATTCCTGCCCGTCGTCTTTTCCGGAGCGGCTGCATCCGGCTTGCGCTTCTGGGCGCTCCTGCGCAGTTCCAATTCCTTCATCAACAGGCGGAAATTCCACTGCTCAGCCGCCATCAGGAGGATGAACGCCAGCCCAATCCACGGGAACGTTTCAATCGCCATCTGGCGCACGACGACTTCCAAATCACGCGAGGCAAAATTCGACCAGTCCAGCAGGAATCGCCCCGCCATGCCCCCGCAAATCAGGCACAGAATCGCTGCGCCGCACCATACGCCGATACGCTGTTTCTTCACTTTGCGGATTTCGTCCGTCTCCTCCGTCCGCGCGCGCAGCATCAGCAGCTGATTCTCCACCGGCGCGCGAAGCGATTCCTTCTGCTCCGGCTTGCCCGCGATGATGTTCGCCGCCAGCAGCGCCAGAAAGACCCACACGCTCCACGCAATCGAGGCGAAGTGCGCCGTGACAATTTCCCGGCTGTAAATATCGTGAATCCGCAGCCCGTTTTCGCCCATGTTTTCCGGCGCGATGCCCTCATGATAGATGGTCACGCACTGCCAAATCAGCAGCGCCGCCATCAGCACCGTCGCCACTCCCAGCAGCCACCGAAGCACGGTGCGCACCGAGCGTTTGCTCTCTGCCTTCATTCCGCGTTCCTCCCACTTTGCCGGGCGCGCAGTACGCCCGGAACGCTACTGGCTCCATTATAGCGCAATGAATGGGATGCGTCAAACAATTCATCGGATTTTCGCTGGTTCTTTTCCGTTTTTCCGATTGGAAGCCGGCGGCATTGTGAAAAAATCATCAATTTTTGTCCATTTTGTGCCGTCCGCTCTTGCTTTTCCGCATCATCTGTGATACCATAAACGCACAGGCTGCTTGTTCAGCCCTTCACCATGAAGGAGGAAATATATAATGGGTTTTCTGGCAGGAAAGACGGCGATTATTACCGGCGCGGGCTATGCGAAGCTCAGCAACGGCCGCTGCGGTTCGATTGGCTACGGCATTGCGACTGCTTACGCTAAGGAAGGCGCGAATCTGGTCATCACGGGGCGCAACGTGAAGAAACTGACCGACGCGAAGGAAGAACTGGAACGTCTCTATGGCGTGAAGGTGCTGTGCGTGCAGGCGGACGTGAATGACAGCGCGGACAACGAGGCTGTTGTGAACAATGTCGTCAAGCAGGCGATTGACACCTTCGGCCGCATCGACGTGCTGATTAACAACGCGCAGGCTTCCGCATCCGGCGTTCCGCTGGCTGACCATACCACCGAGCAGTTCAATCTCGCGCTGTATTCCGGTCTGTACGCCACATTCTATTATATGAAGGCGTGCTACCCCTATCTGAAGGAAACGAAGGGTGCTGTCATCAACTTTGCCTCCGGCGCGGGCCTGTTTGGCAACTATGGGCAGTGCGCGTATGCCGCGGCAAAGGAAGGCATTCGCGGCCTGACCCGCGTTGCCGCCACCGAATGGGGCAAGGACGGTATCAACGTCAACGTCGTCTGCCCGCTGGCATGGACGACGCAGCTGGAGAACTTCCAGAAGGCATATCCCGAGGCGTTCAAGGCGAATGTCAAGATGCCCCCGATGGGCCACTACGGCGACTCCGAGGTGGAAATTGGCCATGTGTGCGTCCAGCTGGCTTCCCCGGACTTCAAATTCATGTCCGGCGAAACCATCACCCTCGAAGGCGGCATGGGTCAGCGCCCTTAACCGCTCGCATCTTTGCTCCCTTCTGCGCACCGCGGAAGGGAGTTTTTTGTCCCTCATTGGAGGTTTTTCTCATGAACACCGACCGAATCGCGTATTTCCTCGCCGTCGTCCGCGAAGGCAGCTTTTCCGCCGCTGCGAAGAACATGTACGTCTCCCAGACCGCCATCAGCCAGCAGATTGCGTCGCTGGAAAAAGAAATGGGCTGTGCACTGTTCCACCGTCTGTCTACCGGCGCGGTGCTGACCGACCAAGGCGAGCAGTTTCTCCCCTACGCCGAGCGCCTGATGGGGATTCAGCTCGAATTGCAGGACGCTTTCGCCGATGCGCACCGTGTGAGCGCCATCCACATCGGCTACAACGGGCCGCTGGAAAAAGAGCTGATTGTCGATGCGTACCTTTCCCTGCATCCGCACCTGCCCAATTTGGTGATTCACCCGCTGTACCTATCGCTGACGGCCATGTCCGACGCCCTCTACCGTGGGCAATGCGACATGGTGCTGACGCTTCCCGGCGAAATCGACCAGAGGAACACCTATCAGGAGGTACTCTACGATGTGCCGATGATTGCTGCCGTTTCCGAAGCTTCGCCATTAGCGGAAAAGTCGGTTGTGTCGCTTTCTGATTTACGCGCGTATCCGCTGATTCTGCTTGCTCTCGACCAATCGCGCAGCGGGCGCGGCGCGATTCACGACTGGGCACAGAATCTGGGATTTCCGAATCAGTCAATTATTTATGCGGATTCGGCAGATATGCAAATTTTGATGGTTTCGCTGAATCTGGGGATTTCCTTCTTTCCAGCGAGAAAGTCAGCCTATTTCAAGGGCGTGAAGCTGATTCCGCTGACGGAGGATATTGGGCATCATCGGTCGGTGCTGGTGTGCAGACGGCTGACACCGGCAATTCGGATGATTCGGGACTGCATGATAGAGGAAATGAAAAAGGGCTAAACACACGGAAAGAGTATGGTGAAGCGCTCAACTCAATCGCGCGGAGTCCAGCGGAGACGACCAAAGTGTTTTCTAATCGTCCCCTTGCCCCCTTGGGTCGCCACTATCAAAATTGACTTGTTCCGCAGTACAATGAATCACACCCATCCCCGCACTCAAAAAAAGCACCAGCCCTTCGCAGCATTTGCCGCTTCGGTCTGGTGCCATTTTTATCAACCGATTACTGCTGGTTCGCCGCGTTTTCGCCCGCAATGCGACCCATCGACAGCGCGTTCAGGAAAGACGAGCCGGACATGTAGACCAGATCGTACAGCGCGCCGTTGGAGGCTTCGCCCGCCGCGTACAAGCCACCGATGGCTGTGCCATCCGCACGAAGCACCTGCGCGGAGGTGTCCGTCACAACGCCGCCAATCGTGCCTGTGTACTGAGGCGCAATCTGCACCGCGTAGAACGGGCCAACCGTCGCGAAATTCATGAAATCCACGCGCGCGCCGAACGCCGCATCCACGCCGGTGTCCTTCGCCGCATTGTAGACCGCGATGCAGTCAAGGAACGCCTGCTTGTCAAAGCCCAGCTTGTCCGCCAGCTCTTCAAGCGTGTCCGCAGAGGTCACTGCCGGGTCATCAACGTTGTTCGCCAAAATCGCCGCATAGTCCTCGCGGTCAGAACCGTAGATGCAGTAATACGGTGCCGCATGACGGTAAATCAGGCTCGGATAATTCAGGGAATGGCAGTATTCATTGACGAAGCGGACACCCGTGTTGTCCACAATCGGCGCCTGACTCCATGGGCCGCCCAGAGAGGTCAGCTCCGCGTTCGTGCCGTCGCCCACAACGTAGGACATGCCCAGACGCGCGCCCTTCTCATAGACCGCCGCGCCAATGTCCTCCGCCATCAGAATGCCCTCGCCGGTCTGACCCGCAGAGCCATAGAAGTACGCCACCTGCGCCGCGTCAACGGGCGTGAAGCGTTCCATCATTTCTTGATTGTTGCCGAAGCCGCCAGTCGCCAATACCGTGCCCTTGGCGTAGATGTTGAAGGTCTGGCCGTCCTTTTCGACCGTCGCGCCGATGCAGTTGCCGTTTTCGTCGGTCAGCAGCGCCGTTGCCTTCGTCTCCAGCCAGTATTCCACGCCCAGCTCCTGATTCTTCGCATAGAGCAGGTCGGTGGGCTTGCCGTTGGAGGCATAGTGGAAGCGATCCACGCCCTCAATCAGGTCGAAGCTCATCGGACGGCCGAACTCGAAGCCGTTCTCCTCCAGCCAGTCAATCAAGCCCGCCGCCTGACCCACCACGAAGCGGATGCGGTCTTCATCCATGCCGCTGTCTTCGCGGAAATACTCGTTGTGGTTGTATTCCACCCACAGATCGACGTAGGCTTCACAGGTATCCTCGATGCCGTACTTTTTTTGCTCGGAGGATTCCGGCGCCGCAATGCCGCCGCCCGCCATCGCAGACGTGCCGCCGATGGTCGCCAGCTTCTCAATCGCAATGACCTTCGCGCCGGCTTCCGCAGCCGCCATCGCCGCCGCTCCGCCAGCCGCGCCCGTACCAATGACCAACACATCGCAGGTCAGGTCGGTATAGGTTTCCTTCTCCGCCGCCTCGACCTTCGCCAAGTCCGCGTTCGTCAGCCCCAGCTCCGCCAGTGCAGCCGCAGCGGCCGCTTTCACCGCGTCGGATGTCACCGTCGCCGCCGTCACGCCGTCCACCTCGACGGAGTTGTTTGCCAGCATCTGCTCCGCCAGCACCTTCGCCGCCGCTCCGCCGATGGAATCGGTCTGCGACGTCGCGTCGATTTCCACGTTCACCAGCTTGTCGCCGTCCACGCTCAGCGTGACCGTCACGTTTCCGCCGCCAAACCCTTCCGCCGTCGCACTCGCTGTCTTGCCCTCCGCCAGCGCCGTCGCGCAGGCCATCGTCAGCACCATACACAGGCTGAGCAGCAGCGCCGTCAGCTTCTTCATGATGAAAACCCCTTTCCTTTTTGAATGTCCCCGTGCAGGGAAGACACTCTGGTTGCTCTTCGCAACTTTGTGAAAAATATACCATACTTCTTTCCAAAACACAAACATCAATTCCGGAAGGGGGCTATAAGGATTTCTTATACTATTTCCAGATGAAAATGCGCGGCGCAAGCAAATAGCGCAAATGAATTGGGAAATCGTATTATTTTTCTCCGCAATTTTTCCTTTCTCCTGGAAAAACGCACTGCTTTATGCGTCTAATCCATTGAAATCACCATGAAAATGAAAGGAGGGCAAAGCATGGAGCAGCAATCCCCCAATGAACGCCGCTTAGAAGATTGGATGCGCACCTACGGCACCGCCATCCTGCGCACATGCTTCGTCATCCTTTCCGACGCGCGTGAAGCTGAGGATGCCATGCAGGACACCTTCCTCCGCGCTTGGCGCGCCATGGACACCTTCGAGCAGCGCAACGGCGCGAGCGTCAAAACGTGGCTGATGCGCATTGCCATCAATGTCTGCCGCGATTATCAGCGGAAACGGTGGTTTCGGCACATCGACATGCGGCACGCGCTGGAAGACTTGCCGCAGGGCATGATGACCGTGCTGCCAGAGGATCGGGAATTGATGCTGGACATCCTGCGCTTGCCCGACGACCTCAAAAAGCCGCTGATTCTCTACTATTATCAGGACATGAACCTTCAGGAAACCGCCGATGCACTGGGCATCAGCAAATCGACGGTGCATACGCGGCTCAAAAAAGCGGAACAGGCGCTCAAACTTTCGCTGACAGGAGGTGACTGCTATGTCTGATAAACTCAAGCGGGTGCTGGATACGAATTTAGCTGGACTGCACGTCACCGACGCGCAGGTGAATGCCGTCCTGCGCCGCGTTTCGCAGGATAAACAGCGTCCGCGCGTGATTCGCTGGCAGGCCATCGCGGCGGTGCTGCTCGTTCTGGTACTGGGCGCGGGTGTCCTGCTGCAAACCGGGATTTTGTCGGACGATTCCCCGCAGCTCACTGCCGACGTCACCCGTCAGGGCGATTTCCTGACGGCGGCACAGGTGAAAAAGCTTCTGGCCAGCGCGGCGGATTTGCAGTTTTCAGTGGATGAAGAGGCGATTTCGGCGCTGATGACGCAGGTCGAAAAGGACGGTGGCTGTTCGCTCTCCACGCTGCTGGAAATTCTCTGCCCTGCGGGGTCGTCGCTGGGGCAGTGGGACATCCGCGCGCAGGTGGCGCTCAGCCAGACGCTTGAAAGAATCGGCTATCAGGGGATTCTGCCGGGCATGACGCGCGAACCGCTCTCCACCGAAATCACCGCGCAGGATGCCCTTGCCCGCGCAGTTGCCTACATCCGCACCAATGACGACCCGCAGGCGGATTTCACCAATCTTGATTTCTATCGTGTAGGTATCCGCTTCCTTTCCGGTGTTTATGACGGCACCTGTGAGGGAGCGTATTACTGCGCAAATTTTGATGCGCTGGATGCGTTCGGCACGACATACGAAGTCGCGGTGAACGCGGAGGACGGCAGCATTTGCCGAATGCGGCGGGAACGCGGTGCGGGCAGCAATCACACGGCGGACGAAGTGACCCGCGGCTTCCGGCGCATTTTCGGCTACGACATGCGCACATGGACGCCCATGCAGCTGCGTGTGTACATTCTGGCGCTTTCGCGGGCGGATCGCTCGTCAATGCAGACGGTGCATGAGCTGTTCCTAAGCGTCGGGCGCGATAGCTTCCCGGATGTTCCGGTGGAAGCGCTGACCCGCGAAGAAGCCATTGACGCCGCGCTCGCCATTCAGGGCGGTTCATCGTCCGACGTGCTGGCGGCAGAGTACCTTGCGGGCGCGTCCGGCGACTTCTGGAAGATTGCCATCCGCCAGCCGAATGCCCCCAGCGGGCAGAGCATCGTGTATCTGGAGCTGAACGGGCTGACCGGGGCGCTGCTGACAACGACGTACTCCGGCAATCTCTACGGTTTGCCGCAGGAGTTTTTCCCCAGTCAGCTGCTGTCCACCCTTGACCGCACGGACTTCTCCCATGGCGTACCCGCCGTGGATGCCGAAACGGCGCAGTCTGCTGCCAGCGATGCCATCCAGCGCCAATATCAGCGGAATATGGCGGAAGAGGGGTACACCTGCTTTATTGAAAGCGATTTTGAGGACACGGCAGGCGGATTCTCCTACTACACGGGCGGCGGTGTCGTGATTTTCACCAAGGATGCGCAGAACACGTCGCAGGGCGACATTTACTGGGCAGCGCTGAACTGGTACGGCGAAGTGCTGGATGTCGGCTGGAACCGCAATCCGCTGGATGCAGCGCGCTTCACGCTGCTGATGCAGGGTTTCCTGCCTCCAAAATACTGCAGCGACGAGGTTCTGCAGCTGCAAGCGCTGCTGACCGGCAGCCAGACGGACGAAGCCGGTCTGCGCCAGATGGAAACAGACGGTACCCTGCCGCTGTTCAACGCCCTGCTGGCGCTGGAGGTCGTTCCTGATGCCAACACAAAAAAATCCACCATTGATGATGTGACCGCTGCCGCCTTGAAATCACTGAACGCTCATCTGTGCTATGAAAATGACTCGTTCCTTGTTTATCGCGAGGATGGTGAGCTGATTTGGCACTTCTGGCTGTCCACCGACATGGGGTACTTCCTCATGGACGTGCGCGACAGCGACTTGTCTGTGGTGGATTCCGTGCAGATTCCGAGCTTCTGCGCCCTGCGCACCAGCATTCTGCTGCCCGTGCGCGTCTGGAACACGCTGGCGGAAAAACTGCGCGTCACCATCTTCTACCGCGACGCGAACACGCAGCCTGGCATCGTCTACGGCATGTACGCCAGTCGCATTGTTCAGCGCTATGTTGATTTGTACGGTGCCAATATCCTGCGCTGGGATCAGGCGACGCTCCGTTCTTTCCAGTCCGCGATAAGCATCAGCGGCAGCTACGTCGGCGACTGGTCTGTTGCCTGCCTGCGTCAGACGATTTACCCCGACGTCCCTGACTACGCAATTTCTCAAGAGGTCGCGGCGGAATACGCTGCCCGCGCGTTGGGCGACGATGACTACTCCCTGCGCGGCGGTGTGCTGATTGACCCCGGCGAGGGCGACCCCATCTGGAAAGTGACGCTGGATTACCCCGACGGGCGCAACTTCAACGCGGAAGTGGACTGCCGGACAGGCGCGATTCGGACGCTCCGCCAGCAGGACACGCGCGCCATGCCCTTTTACACGGACTACCTTGATTTCCCTGATGACGGGGAATACTGGTTCCGTAATTTTGTGCTGGATGAGGTTATCGAGCAAGTACGGACGCAAATGACTGGTCGATACGGCAATAACATCTGATTGCATCAATCGACGATTTTGCTATTTTTTTGACAAGTTTGTCTGGACAAACCGGCATTGCTGCGCGTATAATTGTGTTGCTGGCAGAAATTCTGCCAAGTTTCGCAAAAAAGAGGTTGGCTCCTATGAAAAAGTTTTTCGCACTGCTCCTGTCCATCATGCTGCTGTCCACGGCTGCGCTGGCTGAAGTCAAAATCGGTCAGGTTGAGTATGCCGCACATGGCACGTCCTGCTTCGCCGTGCTGACCGTCGCGATGGATGGCGACACCATCGTTGCCGCGCACATCGACGAGTTCCAGTTCATGGATGCCGCCACGGCGGAAGGCGTTCCGAACTCCGACGCTTCCTTCGGTCAGAACTATCCCGAAGGCAAGGTGCTGGCTTCTAAGGTTGTGAACGACGGTCTGTACAGCACCAACATGACGACCAAGGCGGGCGCAACCACGCCGCTGGGCGTGAGCTACAACGCCATCGAAGCTTTCGTGACCGGCAAGACCATCGCCGAACTGGAAGCTGCCATTGAAGGCAAGACCAAGGAAGAAATGGTGGACGCCGTCTCCAGCAGCACGCTGGTTGATACGCTGGGCTATGTGCAGGGTCTGCTGGCCGCTGCCAAGGCTGCGAACAACCAGACCGGCTACTACACCCTCTACAACAAGACCGGCGAAACCGTGAAGGAAGTCAGCATTACCATCAACGCGACCGGCGAAAAGTTTGTCATGGCGACGGACGTTCCGGCTGATGCGGTGAAGGTGATTGTCTTCTCGATGGACGGCGCGCTGGAAGGTCACAATGCGCTGACCTTCGCTTTCACGACCGAGAGCGGCTATGAAGGCTCTTTCGCGACGCTGAGCATCGAAACGGCTCCCATCACGATGCTGTCCGCCGATGCCATGACCGGTGCGACGCAGATTTCCTTCTTTGCGCCTGCTGCGGAGTAATCCCCCCTCAATTGCATCAAAGAAACGGGTACTGTGTGAGGACGAAATCCTCCACAGTACCCGTTTTTATTTTTCAAAAGATGGCGCAGGTGAATCTGGAAATAGGATTATTCCCCTTCTGTCAGAGTCATCTGCCCCGCGATGCTGCGGAGGGAGTTTTCCTCCAGCAGCGGCGTGATCATGACGTAAAGTGCTTCCTCCCCCTGCGCGTGCAGTCGGATGCTCTCCGCATTTTCCATACGGATGGAACGCAGACCCGCCAGCGTCGCACCGAGCGATGCGCTGATACGGTAATCGCCCTTTTCCAGCAGCGCAATTGCCCGCGCGGGATAGATGCTCGTCAGCGTCACTTGAATCGTGTCGCTCGCCTGATACGTCAGCGTGAGGATACGCCCCATGCCATTCTCGAACGCGACATCATAGCATGTGCCGACGACGAGCGGCCATCCGGATGTGGTTGGCGTCAATGCGGGCGCGGGGAACATCCGCAGCAGCAGCGGCAAATCATCCGCGCTGGTGATGGTCACAACGTCCTGTCCGGCGGACAGCAGCGGCTGATCCGTGCGCGGCGTTACGGTGGAAGCCGTTTCGTCCTCCTGCGGCTGCCCGATGATAACCGCGAGGTAGAAAGCCGCCATCAGCAGCAGGCACAGCAGCGCCATCAGGAGCTTTTTGGCGCTGCGCTTCCAGAAGCCCTTGGAAATGGGGAATCACCGTCCTTTGGGAGGGGAAGTTTTTCGGAGAAAATACATTGGGAAAAACGCGCTTTTATGCTTTTGGCACAGTTGAATCAAGCAGCATGGAAGCCGCTGCCCCCATGCGCTATCCAATGCGCAAATAAGAATCAGAACTCGCAGTTCATAGGCGTGCGCGCATACGGAATGACATCGCGGATGTTGTCAACACCCGTGAGGTAAATCAGCAGACGTTCGAAGCCCATGCCGAAGCCGGAGTGCGTGCAGCCGCCGAACTTGCGCAGGTTCACATACCAGTACATCGCGTCCTTGGAGATGTGCAGCGCATCCATGCGCTCCGTCAGCTTGTCCAAGCGGGTTTCACGCTGGGAACCGCCCATCAATTCGCCCGCGCCCGGCACAAGCAGGTCAACCGCCGCGACCGTCTTGCCGTCGTCGTTCTGGTACATATAGAACGCCTTGATATCCTTAGGCCAGTCATAGACGAACACCGGGCTATGGAAGTATTCCTCGGTCAGGTACTTTTCATGCTCCTTGGCGGTGTCTTCGCCGTACTTCGGCTCGAACTGGAAGCGATCCTTCACCTTGCGCAGAATCGTGATGGCTTCCTCGTGGGTGATGCGCGCCGCGCCCGTCACGGCGAGGTGATTCAGCTTGTCCAGCAGTCCGCCGCCGGTGAACTTGTCGAGGAATTCCAGCTCATCCGAACACTTCTCCAGCACCGTCTTGACGAGGTACTTCAGGAAGTCCTCTTCAATGTCCATCAGCTGATGAATATCGCAGAACGCGATTTCCGGCTCAATCATCCAGAATTCAGCGGCGTGGGTCTTGGTGTTGCTGTTTTCGGCGCGGAAAGTCGGGCCGAAGGTGTACACCTTGGAGAACGCCATCGCGAACGTCTCGGCTTCGAGCTGACCCGTCACGGCGAGGGAGGTGGGCTTGCCGAAGAAATCGTTGCTGCCGTCCTTCTGCTCCGACGGCGGCAGGGTAGTCACGGTGAAGGTGTTGCCCGCTCCCTCGGCGTCGTTGGCAGTAATCAGCGGCGTATGCACATAGAGGTAGCCGCGGTCTTGGAAGTAGGTGTGAATGGCCATGCTTGCGACGCTGCGGACGCGGAAAACCGCCTGAAACAGGCGCGTACGCGGGCGCAGATACGCGATTTCGCGCAGGTACTCCACGCTGTGGCGCTTCGGCTGAAGCGGGTAATCCTCCGGGCAGTCGCCTTCGAGGTGGATGGCAATCGCCTGCACTTCGGGCGTCGTCGGATCTTTGTAGGACGGCACGACCTTGCCCGTCACGGTAATCGCCGCGCCGACATGCAGGGCCTGAATCGCCGCATAGTCTTCGATGGTATTATCGTAGACCACCTGCGGGTTCTTGAAGCAGGTGCCATCGAAAAAGTCGATGAAACCCATGTTCTTCTGCTTGCGGTGATTGCGAATCCAGCCCTGCAACATCACCGTCTGTCCCTGCAATTCATTCAGGCGCTCTTTCAGTTCGCGCGTCGTCAATACGTTCATTGGTCTTCCTTCTTTCTGATTCCCCAGCGTCATCTGTTGGGGAACAACTTCGTTCCTATCATATCACAAACTTGTTTTTCATGCAACCAGAGGCGCTGCCTCTGGACTCCGCAAGGGAGAATGAAACGGGACGAAGTCCCTCCCTTGACCCTCTCGCGCGATTGAGTTGGTTTCTCTTTCATGCTGTTTTCGCGTGTTTATGCAGGGATTTCGCGCCTGCGGGCGCGACAAGGGGGCAATAGAAACAGACAAAGTCTGCGGTCGCCCCCTTGACCCCTTCGCCTTCCGTCTCCCATGCTACTGTTGGGTAGTGTTTATTTCAGGAGACGAAAGGCACACTAACTAAAAAACTTCCAATAAAGCTCAATAAACATGGGTGCGAACCGAAGGTTTCCAAAGGGCGATCGGAAAGCCCTTTGGTCGCCTCCGCAGAGGCGATTCCCCCTGCCGCGATAAAAGTCAAGCATGAAAGTGTTCCATTTGCGAAGGAGTTCCGAGGGAAATCGCCATTCCCTCAGAAATTCTTCGGACGCGGACGCACATCCCCCAGCCGACGGTCTACCTCGCGCAGAATCGCCCTTGTGCTGCCGTAGGTCAGCAGACGAAGCGCCTCCCGCAGGGGCAAAACCCGCACATCCAGCACCTGCGTCGGGTCAGCCAGCGGCGTCTGATCGTGGTAGTGCGCCACAAACCAGCTCACCCGCTTCACATCGCCGCCCGCAATCGGGTATTCATCCACCATCACCGGCTGCATCGTGTGCAGAATCGCGCAGATGCCCGTTTCCTCCCAAACCTCGCGCAGCGCCGTCTCCGCCAGCGTTTCGCCGGGTTCTACATGCCCTTTGGGAAGCCCAAAGCTGCCGTTCTTCTCCATCACCAGCACATATTGCCGAACGCCGCCGTCCTCAGTGTACAGCACGGCTCCTGCGGATTCAATCAACGCCATGTGCTTTCTCCTCCACAGCTTCATCCAGCGCCTCTTTCAAGCGGCGGATGCCCTCGGTGATATTCCGGCGCGGACAGCCAATGTTTACGCGCAGGAAGCCTTCGCCGCCCGCGCCGAAGAACGTGCCTTCCGTGAACTGCACGCCATGCTTCAGCGTCCGCGCCATCAGCTCCTCGCAGTTCATGCCGTATGCCCGCAGGTCAAGCCAGCCCAGGTACGTCGCCTCCATCGGGGTCAGCACGGCTTGGGGCAGTTCCTGCTTGACCAATGCCGTCAGGTGCTTCCGGTTGCCGTCCAGATAGTGCATCAAGCCGTCCAGCCACGCGTCGCCGTATTCATACGCCGCGCGCGTCCCTTCCAGCGCGAACAGGTTGCCGCTGCGAACGCCCGCGCGTTCCATTTCGGTGTTGATTTTCGCCCGCACCGCTTCGTCCGGCACGAGCATCGCTGCCTGTTCCAGCCCCGCAAGGTTGAACGTCTTGCTGGCGGCGCACAGGGACAGTACGTTCTTCTGCGCGAGCGACAGCACCGGCACAAACTGCTCCGGCGCATAGACGAAATCCGCGTGAATCTCATCCGCAATCAGGTACGCGCCGTACCGCGCCAGCAGATCAATCAGCGCTTGCAGTTCCTCCCGCTTCCACGCGCGGGACACCGGGTTGTGCGGATTGCACAGCACCAGCGCCTTTGCGCCCGCTTGCAGCTGCTTCTCCACGGCATCCAAATCCATAGAGTAGCGACCCGAATCGTCGCGCTTGAGCGGCGCATCCATCAGTCTGCGCTCCGTTGCCTCCACCGAAAAGCGGAACGGCCCATACACCGGCGACTGAATCATCACCCCGTCGCCCGGCTTCGTCAGCGCCAGCAGGGCAAGGCGAATGCCCGTCACAACGCAGGGGATCATCATCACCCACTCGTCCTGAATCGTCAGATTGTGCCGGCGCTGCCAGAAGCCGGTCAGCGCACGGGTGTCGTCCGGCAGCACCAGCGTATAGCCGTATGTCGGATGCAGTGCGCGGACGGCAATCGCCTCCGCGACCTCCGGCGGGCTGGGGAAATCCATATCCGCGACCCACAGCGGCAGCACGCTTTCCTTCTCTGTGCCGTCCCACTTTTCGCAGCGTGTGCCGCGGCGGTCAAGTCCTGCGTCAAAATAGCTTTCGTCAAACGTGTGCATCAGCTGCTTCCTCCTGCGCTTCGTTTTCTTTCTTCAGCGGTTCCGTCGCCCGAAGCACCCAGAATCCGCCGGATTTGTCCACCTTGTCCACCTTGGCATACAGCGTTTTGAGGTACTTCATACAGCTTTCCGCACCCTGCTGCTTGCGGATGACCAGATACAGTGCGCCGCCGGGATTCAGCCGCGATGCCGCGTCGGCGAACATGCGGTAGATGACCGGCTTGCTGGCGCGAATCGGCGGATTGGTGATAATGAAGTCGAACGTGCGCTCCATCACCTCCGCCATGCCGTCGGATTCAAGGCATTCCGCCGTGATGCCGTTGCGCACCGCGTTGAAGCGGCACAGTTCCAGCGCACGGCGATTGACATCCACCATCGTGACATGCGCGGCGGGATACTTCTTCTTCACTGCCACGCCGATTGCGCCCCAGCCGCAGCCCAAATCCAGCACGTCGCCGTACACATCCGGCAGGGCATCCAGCAGCAGGCGTGTCCCGGTGTCCAGCTCGCCCTTGGAAAACACACCCGCGTCTGTCATGAAGTTCAGTCCATGCCCGCGATACACAAACGAACACGGCACCTGCTTCGATTCGCAGGTCGGGTCAGCGGTAAAATACTGTTCAGCCATGCTTTTCCTCCATCTGCGCGTCCCGGTAGAGGGCGGATGCTTCCGCTTCCGTCAGTTCGCGCCACTGCCCGCAGGGAAGCGCCTCGTCCAGCACCAATGAGCCGAATGTCTCCCGGTGCAGGGTCAGCACTTCGCGCTCCACCGCCGCGAACATGCGCTTCACCTGATGGAATTTCCCCTCGTGGATGGTCACGCGCGCCTGATTGTCCGGCAGCGGCGTCAAATCGGCAGGCGCGGCTTCAAAGTCGCTCAGGGACAGCCCCGATGCGAACGCCGCGACTTCCTTGTCGCCCACCGGCTTGTCCAGCGTCGCCAGATACGTTTTGTCCACATGCCGCGCGGGGGCTAACAGGCGGTGATTCAATTCGCCGTCCGTCGTCAGCAGCAGCAGCCCTGTCGTGTCCTTGTCCAGCCGCCCGACGGGCATACAGCCAATCGCGGCATATTCCGCCGGCAGCAAGTCCATCACCGTCGGCTGCTTCTTGTCGCGCGCGGCGGTCAGCAGTCCAGCGGGCTTATGCAGCATCACATGCCGTGTCAGGCGGGTATCCAGCTTTTCGCCGTTCAGCAGGATTTCCGCGTCCTCCCCCACCTGCGCGGACGGGTCGCGCTGCACGTCCCCATTCACACGGACGCGCCCGCCGCGAATCGCCTTCTGCATCTCCGACCGGCTGCCCTTGCCCAGCGTCACCAGCATTCGGTCAAGCCGCAGCATCTTCCTGCTCCTTCTCGTCCTTCACGCCGCGCAGGAAAATCGCCGGCAGCAGCGAACGCATGGGATTCGTCACCAGCATCAGCACGGCGGAGACCGCCGTCACCGCCAGCAGCCACTTCGGGGGCATCAGTGCAGCCATGCTCGGCACAGCCATCAGGTTGTTGAACCACTCTGTCGTGAACTGCACGGCGGACACGCCGATGACTGCAATCAGCGCGACCACGCAAATCGCCACTGGCAGCACGAACATCAGACCGCTCAGCCAAAGCCTTATCAGCTGCCCACGGTGTCCCTTGACTAACTTGCGGTCGTTCAGTGCGCAGGCGTGCCGCGTGCCGCTGTGGAACATCACCCCAAAAAGCGGGAACAGCAGCATCAGCATCATCAGCATAACATAGCGGATAATCCCCTGCCCGAAATCACCGCCGCCCAGCGAAGACAGATACCCCAGTGCTGTCAGGAAGTCCATGCCGGTCAGCGCGTACAGCAGCAGTCCCAGCATGATTGCGAACGGCAGCAGCCACAGCAGCATCAGTCCCGTCATCCGCAGCGAACGCGCAACCTTCTTCCAGTAGCCGTTCAGCGGCAGCATCGCCACCGTCGCCATCGGCGCGCCGGAGAGGAACAGCTGCATGGCTTCCGCCGTGCTTTGGCGCATCGGCAGGGCGATAAAAATCAGCATCAGCGGGCAGAGCAGCGCCAGCGGCCGCAGCGACGCGTTCAGCAGGAACAGCAGCGGGCACAAACACGCCGCCCAGACCGCCATCGTCATCCCCTGCGCGCGCAGCAGGTCGCCTTTGCCAGATTTGAACCGCGAAATGCTTTCCAGCATCGTTTTTTTGATCGTCATGTGGGTCATTCGACTCCTTTCGGCTTTGCGGGAAACAGTTCCCCCATTTTCATCGTTTATTATACAGGTTTTTGCCCGGTATTGCAATTGCTTTTTCTTTCCGACAGCGTCTGCCGTTGACTTTTGGCACGGGAAAGCGTATGATGAAGCAAAATAAAGCGAAGGAGGATTCTGCCATGAACGCGTCGTTCCACACAGGAAACCGCAAACGGCTCTATGAAGCCATGAAGCCCGCGTCGCTGCTGGTCATGTTCTCCGGTGAAGACGTGCGCAAGACCAATGACGAATATTATCCTTTTTATACCGACCGCGATTTCTACTACCTGACCGGGCTTGACCAGCACGAGCTTGTGCTGATGGCAGTGAAAGAGCCATCCGGGAATGTGCATGAACAGATTTACATTCTGCCGCCCGACCTGATGGCGGAGCGCTGGACGGGTGCGCACCTGAAGCCCGCCGAGGTTGAGGCGCTGTCCGGCATTTCCGACGTTCGCTTTGTCAACCAGTTCCAGACAGATTTCCACGCGCTGGCGGCAGGCGGACACTACTCCCTGACCAGCGGGCAGATTGCGCAGGTGTATCTCGACCTGTTCCGTGTGTCGCCGCAGGACATTGACCGCCCGGCGCATCGGCTGCTGAAGCAGATTCAGGCGAATTACCCCTATCTGCAAGTCGAGAACGCGAACGCCATCCTGCGCCGTCTGCGGCTCATCAAGCAGCCCTGCGAAATCGACGCCATCCGCCAAGCGGAAAAGGTGACGGGCGAGGGCATCATGGCGATGATGAAGGCGAGCCGTCCGGGGATGTACGAATACCAGTACAAGGCGGAATTTGACTACGCGCTGACCCAGCACGGCCCGCAGGGGCCCGCGTTCCCGTCCATCATCAGCGCGGGGAAGAACAACTTCTGCATCCACTATTATTCTTACCGCGGACAGGCGCACGACGGCGACATGGTGCTCAACGACGTCGGCGCGCAGCATGACAGCCTGATGACCGACGTCAGCCGCGGTTTCCCGTGCAACGGGCGCTTCTCGGACAAGCAGAAGCTGCTGTTCAACTGTGCGCTGCAAACGTCGAACCACATGTTCTCCATTGTCAAGCCGGGCTTCTCGATGGCGGAGGTGGATGCGACGATTCGCCGCTACAACGCGGCGCTGCTCTGCGACGCGGGCGTGCTGGACAAGCCGGAAAACATCGGGCGCTATATGTGGCACGGCGGCGCACACCATGTGGGCTACGACGTGCATGATGTTATCGAGCGTCCGCTGACGGTCAAACCGGGCATGGTGTTCTGCATCGACGTGGGCATCTACCACGAGGAATGGGGCATCGGCTTCCGCTTGGAGGACAACCTGCTGGTAACGGAAGATGGGTGCGAAAACCTCTCGGCAGCGATTCCGCGCACGGTTGAGGACATTGAGGCAGTCATGCGGAAGGGGTAAAATCCGCCTAATTGGTGAATCCTATAAAGGTAACACCGCACAAATGAGGTGGTCGGCTGGCGAATGGATTTTTCGTCAGATGCAAATGCAAATTTCGAAGGTTTACTGGCGGTAAATCGAGAAATTTGCATGATGCAGATGGCGGAAAAGACATCGCCAGACGCGCCGCCGAATTGTGCGGTGGTGCCTAAAGTCGTTTTGCCACGAAAGCACACAGATGCTGCTTTCGCGGCATTTTTGCTGTATTGACTGTTTTGGAATAATCGTGCCGAAAAAAAGTGCGAAAATGGCGGGAAAACTTTCGTGAATTACTTGACAATCGTAATTCAGAAGGTTATACTTTTCATACGGATATTGTGATACGCTTTTCAAGCTGCACAAGCAAATTTGATGAGCGCACCACCAGAAAAAAAGGAGGATTTCTATCATGCGTAAGTTCCTTTCCCTGCTTCTTGCGCTGGTCATGGTGCTGTGCTGCATCCCCGCTGTGGCGGAGACGGCAGACGGCGTCTATGAAGGCACCGGCGCCGGTCTGAACGGCCAGATTAAAGTTTCTGTGACGGTCAGCGGCGGCAAAATCACCGAAGTGAAGGTCTTGGAGCATTCCGAGACGGCGGGCATCTCCGATCCTGCGATTGAGAAGATTCCTGCGGCGATCGTCGAAGCGCAGTCTGCGGACGTGGACATCGTTTCCGGCGCGACCTTTACCTCCAAGGGCATCATCGACGCGGTGAAGAACGCCCTGAACCCCGATGCGGCGGAAGAAGCCGGTATGCCTTTTGAGCAGCCGGACATTCTGGTCATCGGCGCGGGCATGGCAGGTCTGGCGACGGCTGCCCGTGCGGCTGAGCTGGGTCTGAACGTGCTGGTTGTCGATCAGGCTGCGACCTACGGCGGCTCTGCGAACGTTGCGGGCGGCACGCTGCTGGGCACCTGCACGCGGATGCAGAAGGAAGCCGGCATCGAGGACGACCCCGATCTGTGCTTCGCGGACTTCGTGCGTCTGGGCGGCGCTGGCAACTTCAACGAGGAAATTGCCCGCGAATTCGCTGAAATCAGCGGCGAAGCGGTGGACTGGCTGGACGATCTGGGCACCGACTTCGGCGACCGCGTCCCCTACTTCGGCGTGTATCAGCCGCTGAACGTGGCGCGCAACTACTCCGGCAAGGGCGGCGCTCGTGCGTTCGTCGTGTCGCTGTACGCGGAACTGGAAAAGTATTTCTCCACCAACGCTTACATGATGCTCAACACCTACGTCACCGGTCTTGTGACCAATGACGAGGGTGCGGTTATCGGCGCGAAGGCTCGTCTGGCGGACGGCACCGAAACCACCCTGCTGGCGCCCGCGACGGTGATCTGCACGGGCGGCTATGCCGGCAACGAAGAACTGCTGAACAAGTACAACTTTGAAAACGTGCTGTCCACCTCTCCCGCGTGCGTGACCGGCGACGGCTATGCTTGGCTGGAAGAACTGGGCGCGCCGCTGACGAACATGGACTTCTGCACCGCGTATGCGGGCGGCATCCCGACCAGCGACGACTTCCGCTCCTTCGGCTACTTCAACGCCACCAACGGCGCGCTGTGGATTAACACCAACGGCGAGCGTATGGCAAACGAAACCGGCGCGGATTCTCACGTCAAGAGCGAAACGTGGGCGAACGCTCCCCACAACATCGTCTACACCGTTTTCTCCTCCGAAATGCTGATTCCGGACGCGAAGGTGTTCTCCACCGGCGCTTGGGGCAGCGTGAAGGAAGAGTTCGATCCCTACATGGAATCCCTGATTGAAAAGGGTCTGGCGTGGAAGGCGGACACCGTGGAAGAGCTGGCGGAAAAGGTTGGTCTGCCGGTGGATGCCTTCAAGGCGACCATCGCGGCGTACAATGACGGCTGCGCCAACGGCAACGATCCCTTCGGCCGCACCAAGCAGGAAGTCGCCATGGCGAACGGTCCGTTCTATGCGGTCAAGACCGTTCCCTATGTCATGATTACCTGCGGCGGCCCGATGATGACCAAGAACTGCGAAGTGCTGAACTCCGACGGTCTGGTGATTGAAGGCGTTTACATGGCTGGCGAAATCGTCGGCATGGCGAACGTCGGCGGTCGCAACTCTATCGGCGGTATGGGCCACGGCAACTGCCTTGTCTGGGGCAAGAAGGCTGCGGAAGTGATCGCGGCGAAGCTCGGCAAGTAATTTCTCTTTCCCCGTGCGGGTAACTGCACGGGGATTTTTCTACCCTTTTTCAGGCATGGATGTTCTTTTGCAGCTGGTCTTTTTCGTTGCGGGGGGAATCGCGCCTGCGGGCGCGACAAGGGGGCAATGAAAACAGACGAAGTCTGCGGTCGCCCCCTTGACCCCTTCGCATTGCACACCCATGTTACTGGTCTTTTATCGCAGCAGAAATGATTCCGCGCCTGCGAACGCGATTCTTGCAACATGTGCCCCCGGAATACGATAGCAGAGCTTTTTCATTGAAAATAGTATGAATTGGGCAAAATCTGCACGTTTTCTTGCAAGAATTGCGCCTGCAATCTCTTGACGAATCACGGCGAACGCGGTATACTACGAGTAGGTACACCCTGAATCAGAGTCATTAAGAGGAGGCTTTTCTGATGCAGAATATTCCCGTTGTGAAGCTGGGTCTGGTTGCGGTTTCCCGCGACTGCTTCCCGATTGCGCTGAGCGAAAAGCGCCGTGCCGCGATTGCGGAAAAGTGCGGCCAGAAGAAGCTCGACATCGTCGAAATCAAGACGACGGTGGAGAACGAGAAGGACATGCTCAAGGCGGTTGAGGAACTGAAGGCGAACGAGTGCAACGCGGCGGTCGTGTTCCTCGGCAACTTCGGCCCGGAAACCCCCGAAACGCTGATTGCGAAGAATTTCGACGGTCCGTGCATGTTTGTGGCGGCGGCGGAAGGCGACGGCGACATGATTAACGGCCGCGGCGACGCTTACTGCGGTATGCTGAACTGCTCCTACAATCTGGGTATGCGCCACCTGAAGGGCTACATCCCGGAATACCCCATCGGCACGGCGGATGAACTGGCGGACAAGATCGCGGAATTCATCCCGATTGCCCGCGCCATCATCGGCGTGAAGAACCTCAAGATCATCACCTTCGGCCCGCGTCCTCAGGACTTCTTCGCCTGCAATGCCCCGATTAAGGGTCTGTATGAACTTGGCGTGGAAATCGAAGAGAACTCCGAGCTGGATCTGCTCGTCTCCTACAAGGAACATGCTGGCGACGCCCGCATCCCTGCTGTCTGCGAAGACATGGCGAAGGAAATGGGCGAGGGCAAGTATTATCCGGAGCTGTGCGAGCGCATGGCACAGTTCGAGCTGACGCTGCTGGATTGGGCAGAGGCCCACAAGGGCGCGCGCAAGTACGTTGTCTTTGCGGACAAGTGCTGGCCGGCGTTCCCGTCCCAGTTCGGCTTTGAGCCCTGCTACGTCAACTCCCGTCTGGCCTCCCGCGGCATCCCGGTTGCCTGCGAAGTGGATATCTACGGCGCACTGAGCGAATACATCGGCGCGTGCGTGACCGGTGACGCTGTCACCCTGCTGGACATCAACAACTCCGTCCCGCAGTACATCTACGACGAGGACATCAAGGGCAAGTTCGATTACAAGCTGACGGACACCTTCATGGGCTTCCACTGCGGCAACACGCCGTCCTGCAAGATGTGCGACAACCGCGCTGTCAAGTACCAGCTGATTCAGCACCGCCTGCTGGAGCCCGCCGGCAGCGATCCGGACTTCACCCGCGGCACGCTGGAAGGCGACATCGCGCCCAGCCCCATCACGTTCTACCGCTTGCAGTGCGATTCTGACGGCGTGGTGCGCTCCTACATCGCGGAGGGCGAAGTGCTGCCCGTCGCGACCCGCTCCTTCGGCGGCATCGGCGTGTTCGCCATCAACGAAATGGGTCGTTTCTACCGTCATGTGCTGGTGCAGAAGCGCTATCCGCATCACGGTGCTGTGGCGTTCGACCACTGCGCGAAGCAGCTCTTCGAGGTCTTCAAGTACCTCGGCGTGCAGGACATCGCTTGGAATCAGCCGAAGTCCCTGCCCTATCCCACGGAGAATCCCTGGGCATAATCCCGAAACATCAAAGGGCGCGGCTTGCAGCAATGCAGGTCGTGCCCTTTTTTCTTGATGCGAGATGATAAAGCCCCCGGAAGCAGCTGACAATTGCCACTTCCGGAGGCTTTTGCGTATCTGATTACATGATAACCTTGATTTCCGCACCGTCGGTCAGCACAGCGTCCGTCAGCACGCCGGAAACTTCCGTGCCGTTGACCAGCACCTGCTTCACGCCGCTCTCGTGGTGGGCGGTGTTGTCCACCACAATCTGCAGCCGCTTGCCGCGGAAGCTCTTGTCCATCGTGAATCCGTCCCAAGACGCGGGAATCGCCGGGCTGATGACCAGTCCTTCGGGCGTCGGGCGCAGACCCAGAATACCCTCAACGCAGCCGACCATGACCGTCGATGCCGTGCCGGTCAGCCAATGCACATGCGCGCGGCCCGGCTGGGGCGTCTCATGACCCTCGATGAACTGCGTGTGGACATAGGGTTCCGCTTCACGCAGCTCCGCGCGGTCGTTGTAGGCGGCGGGGCAGCTCTCCGTGAAGTACTGGAACGCGCGGTCGCCGTGACCCAGCAACGCTTCCGCGAGAATCGCCCAGCCCTGAATCTGGCAGAAGATACCGCCGTTTTCCTTCGTCGTGGGATTGAACAGCAGCATGTTCGCGCCGTCGAAAGCGTGCTGTTTGTAGCAGGGCGCCATGATTTCCACACCGAAGGGCGTGTTCAGCTGCTCGAACGCGGTCTGCATGGCCTTTTCCGCCTGTTCAGGCGTTGCCAGGCCGGAAATGACCGCCCAAGACTGCGGGTTGAGCCACATGGACGCTTCGGGATCGTTCTTGCTGCCGATGATGCTGCCCTGCTCGCTGTAACCGCGGCGGAAGCGGTCATCCTCCCAGAAGTGCTGGTTGATGAGCGACTTCTGTTCCTCCGCCTTCTGGCGCAGGTAGACGCGGTATTCGTCGTTCTCCGGCTTGTTGGGCATCAGCTCGTCCAGCAGGCGCAGGGCGAGATACAGCTGCATGGCGACGAAGGAGGATTCACCCGCAGCGCCCAGACGCAGGCAGTCGTTCCAGTCCGCGTGCAGACCCGCCGGCATACCATGCGCGCCCAGATGATTCATGGAGAAGTCAATCGCGCGCTTCAGGTGATCAAGCACCGTGCCTTCGCCGTGCGTCGCATACGGAATGACCTCGTCCATAAACGCGGTATCGCCCGTTTCGGCGATATACTTGTAGACGGTCGGGAACAGCCACAGCGCATCGTCCGCGCGATAATGCGGATGACCCGTGGCGCGGACGTAGCTGTCGTCCTCCGGGGAATCCTCGTGCCCCGCGTTGTGGTTGAACTTCACCAACGGCAGACCGCCGCCGTGATGCACCTGCGCGCTGAGCATGAACACAAGGCGTTCCTTCGCCATCTTCGGGTCAAGGTGGATGATGCCCTGAATGTCCTGCACCGTGTCGCGGTAGCCCAGACCGTTGCGCTGACCGCAGTAGATGAGGGACGCCGCGCGGCTCCAGACAAACGTCGTGAAGCACTGGAAGGCATTCCAAGTGTTGATCATGCTGTTGAAATTCGCGTCGGGCGTGTTGACCATCAAGCCGGAGAGCTCGCCGTGCCAGTAATCAACCAGCGCTTTCAGTTCGCCGTCCACCTTATCCGCGACGTTGGCATAGCTGTCCAGCAGCGCACGCGCCGCCTTTTCGCCCTTCTGCGCCAGCAGGAACGCAATCGTCTTCGTCTCGCCGGGCTGGAGCGTCAGCACCGTGTGCAGCGAACCGCAGGGGTTGCCATTGAAATTGAGGGAATTGCCCAGGTCGCCATCCACAACGCCCTTGGGGTTGGAGAAGCGCCCCTGTCCGAGGAAGCGTTCGCGGCGGCCGGTGTAGCTCTTGACCGGGCTGCCTGCCAGACCGAAGAAGCGCTCGCGGCCATTTTCGCCATCCGCATTCACGCCGCAGAACTGGTTGATATGCTCGATGATATGGTCACCGTGGAAGGTCGTTGTGGTGATAAACTGCGTATACTGGAGGTTGACCAAATCCTGCTCATAGTTGCTCTCAGTGGTCAGCTCGCAGTAAGAGAAAACGGAGATGGTGCGGGGCTTATCGGACTTGTTCGTCACCGCCACGCGCCAAACCTCGTGCGTCGCGCCCAGCGGCACATAGTACAGCGTCTTGCTCTCGATGCCGCTGTATGTGCTTTCGACCTCCGTGTAGCTCGTGCCGTGACGGGTGATGGTCTTGTACTGTTCCAGCGGCTTCTCCACCGGCCGCCACGTTGCCGACCAATAATCGCCCGTTTCGTCATCCCGCAGATAGACATAGCGCCCTGGCTCATCGAACTGGTTGAAGGTATAGCGCAGGATGCGTCCCGCCGCGCCGGACTTGACGAAGCTGTATCCGCCGGCGTTCTGGGTCACAATCGCGCCGTATTCCGGAGAGCCGAGGTAGTTTGCCCACGGCATGGGCGTGCGCGGGTCGGTGATGACGTACTCACGTGCTGCATCACTAAAGTAACCGAACTGCATAAGAGAAATCCTCCTTACGTAATTCATCGTCAGGGTTATCTCCGAAAACGTTTTCCCGGACAGGCGGAAATCCTCCTCCCCTTTCAAACGCTTCTATCCGTGCGTATTGTAGCATACTTTTCCTCTTCGCGCAAGGAGAGAATGCACACTTCGGAAACTTTTTTCCCGAAAAAGAGGGGGGATAGATGCGAATCCCTCTGCAATGAAAAAGACCAGCACCGAGAGAAAACCTTCTCCCATGCTGGTCGTCCGCGCCCATCTGGCACGACAATGTGCAAATTGTGAGCAAAACAGCTTGGGGGCTCCTGCGGGAGCGCAAAGTTACTGGCAGGGACGCTGTCCCTGCACCCTGCAAGGGGAAATGAAACGGGACGAAGTCCTCCCCTTGACCCCTCCGCGCGATTGAGTTGGTCGCTATCCCATGCTCTGCCCGCGTGTTTATCCTCTTTTGCCCTTACTCCGTGTAAACCGCACGCGCCCCGCCAATATACGGAAGCCGCGAATACGCCATCACCAAATTCGCATGTCCCACATGGCTCGTCGAAATCCGCAGCGGCACTGCCACCGGACGAATGTGCATTCCCACCAGCGTATCGCCAATATCAATCGCCGCGTCCGCCTGAATGCTCACCGCCAAGGCGGGTTTCTCCATCTTCTTCCACGCCGCCGCCGGTACACTGCCGCCCGCTTTCGGCTGCGGAATTGCGCGCACCTGCGTCAGTCCCAGTTCCTTCAGCACCGCCTTCTCCACCACAATCCCGCGGTTCAGGTGCTCGCAGCACTGAAACGCCGCATGAACGCCGTGCCCCTTGCACGCCGCCAGCATCGCTTCCGCCACAATCTCGCCTAATTCCGGCACACTGCCCTTGCCGATGCGCGCGCCCGTAATCTCGCTCGTCGAGCAGCCCAGCACAATCACGCTGCCGCTCTCCAGATGCCCCGCATCCATCAGCGCACCAACGGATTCATCCAAAATGCGGTTGATTTCCGCGCGCAAAGTTTCCCTCTGTGCCTCGTCAAACATGTTCAAGCCCTCCCTGTTCTTTCTGCGCTGATCCCTGCTGGAATGGGGTCTTCTGGCGGAGCATTTCCAGTGCATTGCCTGCGCCGATAACCGCCAAGCGCCCCAGCAGATTCGCAATCATCCGCGCCGTTTCGATGTCGATTTGTTCCCGCACGCCGCGAATCGCCGTCACTCCCGCATGGACATCCTTGCGCATTTCCTTCCAATTGATGCGCTGCGTCGATGCCAGCAGGTCGAAGATAGCATCCACGAACTTGCGGCGCTGCTCGCGGGTGCACTGTGCCAGCCACTGGTGCACCGTCTGGTTGACCAGAACGCTGCCCTTGTCCAGATCCTCGGCATAGCAGAAATCCTTGCCCTGCACTTCCCACGAGAACGGGTCGTGCTGCATGATACCGTTGTTGTCCGACATGACGACACGATGCACCGGGTGCGCCGCCATCAGCAGCCCCACGACCGCAAACTGCGGCACATAGGCAATGATGCGGCTCGCCACGGCGGCGTATCCGTCGGACGCGGCGGTTTCGTCATCCACGCCCGGCCCGTCGAAGCTGACGACGCGGCGGATGCGCCCCTGCAAGTCCGCCTTGGTGTGCGCGGCGGCGTAGACGGCGAGGTTGCCGCCCTTGCTGTGACCCGTCACAATGACGTCACCCGCATCCTGCGTCAGGTGGCGTTCAAGGTACTTTTGCGCCGCCGCCTGCGCCGGAACAGGGCTTTCAAACGACATGGCGAAATCCTCCCGCCAGCCAGTCAGACTGCCGTCCGTGCCGCGGAAGGCAATAATATGCGTTCCGTCGGGCAAGTCCACCGTCATGGCGGCGAACTGGATTTCGTCATTGAGGACGGACACTGCGTCGCGCACCGTCAATGCCCCAAAGCGGCTGCTTTTCGCGATTTGCTGAAGCAGTCGGCGGCACTCGCCCCGGAAATGGTCGTCCGGGTCATCGGGCGGAACAGATTTCGCGCACTGGGCGAAGCCTTGCGTTTCCGCGGGCAGGTCGATGTAAGACAGTGCCGCCATCACGAGGGTATCAAGGTCATTGGCGGGATCAGCGGCGAAGGGAAGATCGCCGCGCCAAGTGATGTAATCGGGCAAGTAGGACATTGCTTTGCCACCTCCCAAAGCAGATGAGGGTTTTTTCTGTATTGTTGTTCCTTTCGTTTGAGGTTCTATGAAACTGGTCTTTTTCATGCAGAGGGTTTCGCCTCTGCGGAGGGGACAAGGGGGCAATGAAAACAGACGAAGTCTGCGGTCGCCCCCTTGACCCCTTCGCAGTCCTCCACCATGCTACTTGATTTGTAATCGAAGGTTTTCTTTTTGGGGTCGTGCTTTCCCATATGAACCGAAGGTTCTTTGGATAAACACGCGGAAGAAGTATGATAGTGTCACCAACTGAATCGCGCGGAAGGGTCAAGGGGCAAAGCCCCTTGCGGAGTCCAGAGGCAGAGCCTCTGGCGCCTCCCCTTACTTCAGCTCCCCGCTGGCTTTCATGGCTTCGTATTGCTCCATCGAAATCAGACAGCGGCGGGGTTTCGCGCCGTCCTTCGCGGAGATGATGCCGCGCTGCTCCATTTCGTCTACCAAGCGTCCGGCACGCGCGTACCCCAGTTTCAGGCGGCGCTGAATCAGGCTCGTCGAGACTTCACGGTCGCGTACCGCCATTTCCACGCACTGCGAGAAGAGGTCGCGGTCAGCGGAGGAGTATTCGTCCACCGTCGAATTCGCATCTGGGTCGTCCTCGTCGCCGTCGTTGCCCATGTTCGCCAAGCGGTCGAGTTCATCCAGCACGCCGCTGTCGTAGTTCGCCGGCGAATACTGGCGAATGAAGTCCGTAATGCCGTTCACTTCGTCATCGGTCAGGAAGCAGCCCTGCACGCGGATGGGGGTGAATTCGCCCATCGGCATATACAGCATGTCGCCGTAACCAAGCAGCTGTTCCGCGCCGTTGCGGTCAAGAATCGTTCGGCTGTCCACGTTCGAGGACACCTTGAAGGCGATTCGGCTGGGGATGTTCGCCTTAATCAAGCCCGTAATGACGTCCACCGACGGGCGCTGCGTCGCGACGACCAGATGAATGCCTGCCGCGCGCGCCAGCTGCGCCAGACGGCAAATGCGCTCTTCGACTTCCTTCTTGCAGGTCATCATCAAATCCGCCAATTCGTCGATGACAATCACAATGCGCGGCATCGGCTCTTCGTCCTCATCCAGCGCTTCGTTGTAGCCGTCGATGGCGCGGACGCCTTTTTCCTGGAACTTATTGTAGCGATCCATCATCTCTCCGACCGCCCACGCCAGCGCGCCGCTCGCCTTGTGCGGGTCGGACACCACCGGAATCAGCAGGTGCGGAATGCCGTTGTAGCACTGCAGTTCAACCACCTTCGGGTCAACGAGAATCATGCGGACTTCCTTGGGCGAACAGCGGTACAAAAGCGAATTGATGATTGTGTTGATGCACACGGATTTGCCTGAACCCGTCGCGCCTGCAATCAGCAGGTGCGGCATTTTCGCGAGGTTGCACAGGATTGGCGCGCCCGCGATGTCCTTGCCCAGCGCGACGGTCAGCGGGCCTTTCGCCTTGTGCATCACGTCAGATTGCAGCACTTCCTTGAGCGTAACCGTCGTGCGCGTGCTGTTGGGCACTTCCACGCCCACCAGCGCCTTGCCCGGAATCGGCGCTTCAATTCGCACGGACTTGACCGCCATGTTCATCGCGATATTGTGGTTCAGGTTCGTCACCTTATTGACCTTGATGCCGGGGGCGATTTCCAGTTCAAAGCGCGAAATTGCCGGACCGTGGGTGATGTGGCGCACCTTCGCGGGGATGCGGAAGGACTTGAGCGTCTCTTCCAGCCGCTGCGTGCGCAGTTCGTCTTCCTCTGCGTTGACTCCCTGCTGACCCAGCGGATCGCGCAGAAGCATCATCGGCGGATAGGTGTACGGCACTTCGGGGTTGAAGGTGGATGTGGCGGATGCGCCCGTTGCGCTCGGCCCGCCGGACGGTGCTTCCGTCGTTGCCTTTGCAACCTGAATGCCCGGCTGAACCGCTGCGGGGATGTTCTCCGGCTGCTGCAAAGCGGCGGGAACGTTCGTCGTGCCGTCGCTGATCGGCTGGCCGTCTCGGCGCACGGGCAGGTTCAAATCCGGCTGCCACGCGCCTGCGGGGCGTTCCTGCGTCAGCACGGGCGCAAGCACCTTCTTCGGCGCATCCTCCGGCTCTTCCCACGGCGGGCGGTCATCCAGTTCCGCCGGGAAATCCGCGTCATCGTCGAACGCATCGTCCGCGGACACGGCTTCGGGCAAATCCGCAGGCGTTTCTTCCGGGGCTTCCGGCAGAATTTTCTCCTGCGCATCCTGCGTGTCCAGCGGCGCATCTACCGCCGCCGTCGGCTGGGTCGGCATTGTGGGCTGCGTCCACTGCATCATCGGCGGATTCTGCTCCGTCTCCGGCACAGCGTCCGCCGTTTGCTGCATCGGCGCGGGCTGCGCGGGCATGTCGTTCCAGCTGTATGTCGCCGGCTCCCCAACGCCGCTGGGCGCGGACTGCTTCGGCTGCTCGTAGGTCGGAATCTGCGGCGGTTCTGCCGCAGCCTGCCCCATCGGGTACGTCGGCTGCGTAAACGGCTGCGAGTCACTCCATGCGGATTTCCGGCGCGGCGTTGTCCAATCATCTGCAAAGCCGGTCTGTCCCAGTTCCTCCGCCGACGGTGCAAAACCAATCTTGTTGTTCTTCCGGCTCGTTACGGGCTGAACAGGCTTGCCCTGCGGCATCGGCTGCTTCCGCACCGGCGGATTCTGCGGCATCACGGGCTGCACAGGGGCATTCGGATACTGCGTATACGGGCTGACGACGCGCCCCTTCTCCGTTCCGGGACGGGCGTAGGGCGACGGGGTATTCTGCGTATAGGCCGCATTCGCCGCATTCCCTTGGCGAATCCGCTCCTGTTCTTCCGCCAGCTGCCGCTGACGTTCCTGCTCCTGACGGCGTGCTTCCTCCGCCGCTGCTTCTTCCGCGCGCTTCGCCTGCTTCTCGCGCAATTGCACGAGCTTCTCGCCCGTCCAGCCATACAGGCGGCGGAACAGCGACCATCCGCCGACGAGGACATCGACCGCCATCAGCAGACCAAGTATGACTGCCCCCAGCCCTGCGCCAAAGAACTTCCACAGCGGCCACGCAAGCAGCATCCCAACCATGCCGCCGCCGTAGCCCTTCATGCCGTACGTCATGCTGCGGGACATCATGCCGCTGAACGCGTCCGACCCGGTTTTTTGGGCGATATAGTCCAGCAGGGGGAATTGTCCTTCCGACGATGTTACGAACGTCATCAGCGACACAAAGCCGCTGAGCAGCACAACGAGAATCGCATAGCTTGCCACATATCGCCGGCTGACTTTGCGCGTCGTGGAAATCAGCAGCGCCACGCCAGCGGCAATCAGCGCGAAGGTCATCAGCAGCGTCATCGACCCGAACATGGAGGACGAAAATTGCCGCAGATACCGGAACACCTCATGCTGCAAGCCGAATCCCGCGCCAAGCAGCGTCAGAATGCCCGTCGCCAGCAGCAATATGCCCACCATCAGGCACGCCGCCAGCGAATCCGCCTCATACCGTGGCATTCGCTTCTGCTTCGCCGTCCTCCCTGTTCGGTTCGTCTTGCCATTCTTCTTACTCTGCGCCATTTCGGCCTCCTACTATTTCTCTATCTGTAATACGAGGGAACGCAAGGGGCGTTGCCCCTTGACCCTTCCGCGCGATTGAATTGTGCGCACTTTCATACTACTTTCGCGTGTTTATACAGGGTTTCGCCACTGCAGTGGCGACCAGAGGGCTTTGCAGTCGCCCTCTGGACTGCTTCGCGTCCCCATCTAAGTTTATTGAGCGCTATCGCAACATTTTTAGTTGGTGTGCCTTTCGTTCCTTATGCAGCATTATCAACCAACAAACATGAAACCCCAAAAGTGGCGGCGCCGAAGGTTTCCAAAGGGTGATCGCAGACTTCGCCTGTTTTCATCGCCCTTTGGTCACCTCCGCAGAGGCGAAACCCCTGCAAGCAAAAAGCCATTTTAGGAGAAAAGTCAGTTTTCTCCCCCATTCTCCGCCTGCATCAGCATCACCGTCCGCAAGACACCATCCTCATCCGCGTGCAGACATAGCGTCGCATTGCTCCACCACGCATAATAATCCGTCTGCCCCGCGCATAAGCGCCGCAGTTCCGCGAATTCCGCGGATACCGATACTGTCCGCGTCGGTTCGCCCAGTGCCTGCCGCCATTCGTCCTGCGTCGTGCTGCCCGTCACCAGCCCCAGCAGCATCAGCCTGTCCGCCCGGATGCTCTGCGCGACGCTGCTGTCCAGCTTCCGCGTCAGATTGTCCGTCAGGATGTACACATTTCGGAACGCGCCGTCTTCCAGCGAAATCATCCGCTGATCGCCCGCCAAATCCGGGTCGTTCAGCAGCTGATAGGTGTCTATCAGCCCCTGCACATTGTCGCCCAGCGCCGCCGGAATCCCCGGAAACGCACCGCCGGACAGCGCAGCCGTCAACGTTTCCTTCGCATCCGCCGCCAGCTTCAGGTGCTTGCCCACGCCAAGGCGCGTCAGCACGCTGTCCTCCGATAAATCCAGCATGTCCGCCAGTTCGCTCCACAGGAACGTAATCGTCCCCGCGCGCTCCGAAAGCGTCTCGAACCGCCGAATCGGGTAATGCAGCGTCAAGCCGAATTCCGTCAGCGAAAACACATCCGGCAAGGGCAGCAGCTCCGCTGCCGCAAGGTGCGCGCTCATGTCCGGCAGAATCTCATCCGCGATGGTCTCCTCCATTTTCGCGCGCGCTTCGTCCGCGTCGGTGAACAGGTCATCAAAGGTGATTTCCTGCCCCGTGCGCAGGTCGATATTGACTGCCGCCCATTCCTGCGTCGCGCGTTCCGTTTCCAGCGCCCCGCTGGAGAGAATCGCGACGCTCAGAACATCATCCGCCAGCGCCGCTGAATATGTCACCGTCAGCGGCACAGGCGAGGACATCAGCACTGCCATACGGCTCAATCGGTTCTCGATTTTCCCGGCTTGCAAAATCGCGTCATTCACCTGCTGCTGGATGCTTTCGTCCGCCATCCCGGTGATTTCCGGATATTTGACGCTGTTATTGCCCAGCGTCAACCCTTTTTCGGTGATTTGCGGTACATTTTCCATCGCTTCCGGCGCAGCAGGGGCGTTCGTCGCCTGCGGGACTTCCACCGGCGTAAATTCCGCCAGACACGGCGCTGCGGACAGCGCCGCCGCCAGCAGGAACGCTGCCATTCGTGCACTTCGTTTCATGGGCAAAAACCTCCTTGTGTGACAGTTTCTCGGCGGGAACGCTGACAGCTGAATCCATCAAAGTTTCCCTCTATCTAACGATTTCACGCAAGGTTTCCTTGCATCGGGCCTCCGTTTCGGGCGAAAGGGTATCCCCTTCCAATATACTATTATAGCACATTTTCCGCCGGATTTGTCCCCCATCAGGAGATTTTTCTGCATCATTGAAAAAAGATGCCAACGTCTTCCATAGTGGAAAACCATTGGCATCCCTATTTGTCACAGCTTCGCCACGCGCTCCAGCCGGGGCGTAATCAGCAGGCACAGCATCCCAATCAGCACGCCCGCGATGCCCTGCACCACATTCGGGCCAATCGCCGCGGCTGCCGATGCAACGCCGTACAGCGCCCATTCCAGCAGGAAGTACCCCAGCACCATCACCGCTTCTGCAAGCAGGAACGACAGCAGCGCCAGCAGCGGCTGATCCTTCCGGCAGAGCTTCCACGCCACCAGCGCCACCAACCCCTTGATGAGGAACGTCGGCAGCACATAGACCATATAGCCGCCGATGAGGTCAGAGAGCATCGACCCGACCGCCGCCGCCGGAATCCCCAGCGGGCCAAGCAGCAGCACGGACAGGAAGATCGCGCCGTCGCCGAGGTGGACATAGCCGCCCGTCACCGGCACGGGAATCTTCGGGAAGTAGGTCATCACGAACACCAGCGCCGCCATCACGCCGCACAGCGTCAGCTTTTGCACACTCAACTTCTTCATCGTTTTCATTCTCCCTATCCAATCGCCCAACAAGCCGCGCACGCCGACGGCGCGGCTGCATCCGGAAATTGCATTACTTGACGATGCTGTGGAAGCGCCGGGTCAACCCCAGCGGGCAGCACAAAATCCACGAGGTCACCGCGCCCACACCGGCCTGCAGGCACTGGAATGGCAGCTTCATGATGGCATATTCCGGCGTGCTGTACACAAACGCGCGCCCCAGCGTGTAGCCCACCACCATGACAATCGCGCCCGCCAGCACCGCAATCGCGCAGGCAAGCGGCTGCTTCATGCGCAGTTTCCGGCAGAGCAGGGAGATAACGAGCGCCTGCAAGCCGTGCGTAATAAGCGACACGAACATCGGCGCGGGATAGAACAGCAAATCGCCCAGAAACGCACCCACGCCGCACGCGATAAACGCCGACAGCGGATCCATGAGCATCGCCGCCGTGTCAATCACCACGTCATTAAAGTACAGGTGTCCGCCCGGCACGGGGATGCTCAGCGCGCTCATGCTCAGCACAACCACCATCGCCATGAACAGCGCGGTCATGGTCAGCCACAGCACCGGCTTGCGGCGGCGCAGATCCTCAGGCTTCTCCCATTCCTTCGTCATGAGGATTCAGTCCTTTCGTTATGCGTTTTTCACGCGTCCGGCATTTCGCTCACGCGGCGGATACCGTCGTCCACGCGGCGCAGGGTTTCCTCCTTGCCCAGCAGGTAAGCGATTTCAATCGCGCCGCCGGGGGTGCTCTGCTGACCGGAGATGGCGATGCGCAGCGGCCACAGCGCCGTCGCATTCTTCATGCCCGCCTCGGCAATCGCCGCCATCACGGTATCGTGGATGACCGGCTCTGTCCATTCGGTGATGCCGTCCAGTACCGGACGCAGCAGGGTCAGCGCCTTCAAGCAGGCTTCCTTGTTCGTCTTCGCCTTCTTGTTGATGTAGATGGCGCTGTCGTAATCCGGCAGCTGGGCGAGGAAGCGCACCATGTCCGGCACGAGGTTGAATACCTCCGTGCGGCCCTGCATCAGCTCCGCAAGGCGCTTATAGTCCATCTTGCTGCTGTCGCCAAACACCTTGTCGAACCAAGGCGTGACCATTTCCAGATACTTTTCAGGGGTCAGGCGGCGAATGTACTCGGCATTGAACCACGTCAGCTTCTTCACGTCGAAGATACCGGGCGCTTTGTTGATACGGTGGATGTCGAACGCCTCCACCAGTTCGTCAAGGGTGAAGAATTCGCGGTCGTCGCCGGGATTCCAGCCGACCAGCGCCAGATAATTGACGATGGCTTCGACCAGATAGCCCTTGTCCACATAGTCGGAGAAGTACGCGTCGCCATCGCGCTTGGACAGCTTATGCTGCGAATCGCGCATGACCGGCGGCATGTGGATATACTGCGGAATCTCCCAGCCGAACGCCTCATAGAGCAGGTTATACTTCGGCGTCGAGGACAGGTACTCCATGCCGCGCATGACGTGGGTGATGCCCATCAAGTGGTCGTCGATGACGTTGGCGAAGTTGTAGGTCGGCATACCGTCCTGCTTAATCAGCACCATGTCGTCGAGCGTGTCATTCGGGAAGGTCATGTGGCCGAACACGAGGTCATCATAGCTGGTTTCGCCCGTCGTCGGCGCGTTTTGGCGGATGACATACGGCACGCCCGCATCCAGCTTGCGCTGAATTTCCTCCTGCGTCAGGTGCAGGCAGTGCTTGTCGTACTTGAACACTTCGCCCTTCGCTTCGCACGCCGCGCGGCGCTCTTCCAGCTCTTCCTTCGTGCAGAAGCAGTAGTAAGCGTGGCCCGTCTTGACCAGCTGCTGTGCATAGGGCAGGTACAAATCCTTGCGCTGAGACTGGATGTACGGGCCGACCGGTCCGCCCACGTCCGGGCCTTCATCCCAGTTCATGCCGCAGCGGCGCAGCGTGTCGTAAATGACCTCCGTCGCGCCTTCCACAAAGCGCACCTGATCCGTATCCTCAATGCGCAGGATGAATTTGCCCCCATTCTTCCGGGCAAACAAATACCCATACAATGCCGCGCGCAGTCCGCCCAGATGCATAAAGCCCGTCGGCGACGGCGCAAATCGTGTACGCACTTCCTGATTCATTTTCTGATTCTCCTTAGTTCCATAATAAAAGGGAAACCGCAAGGGGCGTTGCCCCTTGACCCCACAAGGGAGTTCCTCCCTTGACCCTTTCGCGCGATTGAGTTGAGCGCTCTCTCATACTATGCCCGCGTGTTGATTTTGGGGAAGACCAAGGGGCGTTGCCCCTTGACCCCAGCAGGGACGTTGTCCCTGCACCCTGCAAGGGAGTTCCTCCCTTGACCCTTTTTCGCGATTGGATTGAGCGCACTTTCATGCAGTGTCCGCGTGTTTATGCGGGGATTTCGCTCCCGCAGAGGCGAATCCCCTGCTCCGCAAAAGCACTTTCCCGCAGAAAAGCAACTCCACCTACTTAGAAATTACTTAGCCGCCTTCGCAAAGGCATCCCGCAGCCCAACCGTGCGGTTGAACACCGGCAGCTCCGCCGTGGAATCCGGGTCCTTGCAGAAATAGCCCGTGCGCAGGAACTGCAGTGCCGTCCCCGGCGCGCATTCCTTCGCATACGGCTCAATCACGCCGCGCACCACCGTCAGGCTATGCTGATTCAGCTTCTTCAGGAAGTCATAATCCGCGCGGGACAGATTCGCGTCCGCTTCCTCTGCCTCTTCGGTTTCTTCCGCATCCACCGCATCCTCGGCGGTCGGCTCGGTTTCATCTTCCAGCGCGCTGTCATCCGCCAGCAGCGGGTCGTAGAGGCGCGCCTCAAACGGCACAGCGTCCGCCGCGCTCACCCAATGCAGCGTCTTGCCTTTAATCTTGCGGTCAGCGCCCTCGCTGCCGGACAGGCTGTCCATGTCCACCGTGCAGTACACTTCGGTGACGTTGCCGTTCTCGTCCTTCTTGCAGCCCTCGCACTTGACGATGTACGCCCCGTTCAGGCGCACCTCGAAGCCGGGGTACATGCGCTGGAACTTCTTCGCAGGCACTTCCATGAAGTCCTCCTGCTCAATGTACAGCTCTTTGCCGAACGTGACTGTGTGGCTGCCCATTTCGGGGTGCTTCGGGTGATTTTCGACCGTCAGCGTGAGCGTCTTGTCGGCGTCCCAGTTCGTCAGCACCACCTTGAGCGGGTGCAGCACCGCCATCACGCGCGCCGCTTTTTCACCCAAATCGTCGCGGATGCAGGCATCCAGCAGCGCGGTATCCACGGTGGAATCCGCCTTGCTCAAGCCGATGCGGCTGACGAAATCGCGAATCGCAGCGGCCGTGCAGCCGCGGCGGCGCAGACCCGACAGCGTGGGCATACGCGGGTCATCCCAGCCTTTGACGTAGCCGCCCATGACCAGCGCGCGCAGCTTGCGTTTGCTCATCACGGTGCGGGTCATGTTCAGGCGGGCGAACTCAATCTGGCGGGGACGCGCCGGCAGCATGGACTGGCTGTGCTCCACCACCCAGTCATACAGCGGGCGGTGAATTTCGTATTCCAGCGAGCAGAGGGAGTGGCTGATGCCCTCCAGCGCATCGCCAATCGGGTGCGCGAAGTCGTACATCGGGTAGATGCACCACTTCTTGCCCGTGCGCCAGTGCTCCTTGTAGAGGATGCGGTACATGGTGGGGTCGCGCATGACGATGTTGGGCGACGCCATGTCAATCTTGGCACGCAGAGTGTACTGCCCCTCGGCAAATTCGCCCGCGCGCATCCGGCGGAACAGGTCAAGGCTCTCTTCGGCGGGACGGTCGCGCCACGGCGAATTCTTGCCGGGCTTGGTCAGCGTGCCGCGGTATTCGCGCATCTGCTCCTTATTCAGCTCGTCCACATACGCCAGACCGCGCCGAATCCAGTCCTCCGCGATTTCGTAGCACTTGTCGTAATAATCAGAAGCGTAGTACAGGCCGCCCGTCCAGTCAAAACCCAGCCAGTGAATGTCGTTCTTGATAGCTTCGACGAACTCGGTGTCTTCCTTCGCGGGGTTCGTGTCGTCGAAGCGCAGGTTGCACTTGCCGCCGAATTTTTCCGCCGTCAGGAAGTCCGTAATCAGCGCCTTGCAATGGCCAATGTGCATATAGCCGTTGGGTTCGGGAGGAAACCGCGTATGCACTTGCGTGTAGCGACCATCCTTCAAATCCTGTTCGACGGCCTCCCAGACAAAATTACTGCGAGTCGTTGCTTCTTCCATAGAATCGTTTCCTCCTTCTCCATTCTATACCATTTCCAGAATCAAAAAGGCGCAAGCAGGCGGCGCTGACGAATCCGGAAGTAGTATCACCCGAGAAAATATGATACCGGGCATTGCACCATTATAACGGCATTCCCCCGAAATTACAAGGGTTCGCGGAAAAAATCGAGTATTTTGCTGGGGTTTCGCCGGAATCATACCTGAATTCGATTTTTCCCGCCGCATTTTTTCCTTTTCTTCGCCTGTACAGCAGAAAAACTTGCATTCCCCCGCATTCTGTGCTATATTGACGCGGAATCCAATAAGTTAATCGGAGTGAACTGCCATGCCGAATTTTTCGCTTTCTGACGCGGTGTTTGAAAATGCCGCTGCCAAGTACCCGACCCCCTTACACCTCTACGACGAAGCCGGAATCCGCCGCAATGCCCGCACGCTGAAGCAGGCATTTGCGTGGTGCGAAGATTTTGAGGAATATTTCGCCATCAAGGCGCTGCCGAACCCCGCTATCCTCCGCATTTTGAAGGAAGAGGGCTGCGGCGTGGACTGCTCCAGCGACACGGAATTGATGCTCGCGGACGCCTGCGGATTCTCCGGGCGGGACATCATGTTCTCCGCCAACGCCATGCCCTACCATGAGTTCGACGATGCCCGCCGTCTCGGCGCGTTCGTCAACCTCGATGATATCACCCATATTGACATTCTCCGTCAGCACGGCGGCATTCCCGAAACCATCTGCTGCCGCTATAACCCCGGCGGAGACTTCAAAATCGGCAACGAAATCATGGGCAATCCGGGCGACGCGAAATACGGCTTCACCTATGCCCAATTGCAGGAGGGCTTGAAGCGCCTGAAAGAACTTGGCGCAAAGCGTTTCGGACTGCACGCTTTCCTGTCTTCCAACAACACGGACGACAACTACTACCCCGCGCTGGCGAAGATTCTCTTCACCTGCGGCCGCGACCTCGCCGCCGAAACCGGCTTGGAGCTGGCGTTCATCAACCTCTCCGGCGGCATCGGCATCCCCTACCGCCCCGACCAGCCCGCCACGGATGTACTCGCCGTCGGCGAAGGTGTCCGCAAGGTATACGAGGAAATCTTCCCGAACGGCGGCGTCGCGCTGAAAACCGAACTCGGCCGCTGGATGACCGGCAACATGGGCTGGCTTGTCACGCGCGTGATTCACGAGAAGCACACCTACAAGGACTACATCGGCGTGGATGCCTGCGCCGCGAACCTCATGCGCCCTGCGATGTACGGCGCGTACCACCACATCACCGTCTGCGGGAAGGAAAGCCTGCCGCATGACCACATCTATGACGTCGTCGGCAGTCTGTGCGAAAATAACGACAAGTTCGCCATCGACCGCGCCCTGCCGGAAATCAAGATCGGTGACCTGCTGGTGATTCATGACACCGGTGCGCACGGTCATGCGATGGGGTATAATTATAATGGTCGTCTGCGGTCGGCAGAGGTGCTGTATACGCAGGAGGGCGGCTATAAGCTGATTCGCCGCGCGGAGACGGCGCAGGATTATTTTGCGACGCTGGATATGGATGAATGCGCGGCGAAACTGGGCTTGACGCCGAAAAAATAAACACGCGGAAGCAGTATGGGAGTGAAACCAACTCAATCGCGCGGAGGGGTCAAGGGGGGATCCCCCTTGCGGAGTCCAGAGGCAGCGCCTCTGGTGGGGTTTGGGGCAACGCCCCAACCGTTCCTCGGACGCTCAACTCCAAGGAAGCCGCCAACAAGGCGTAGGCAGCGAAGCGTCTCTGCCAGTAATACTATTTCCAGATGAAAATGCGCCAAGATGCGCCGCGAATTTTTCATTCTGGCTAACGTGAATGAAACGCAGCGTAGCAGCGCTACGCTAAGTGGAATGAGCGGACGCCAGAAGGGAAAAGGCGCAAGCAGATGGCGCAGGTGAATCTGGAAATAGTATAACTTCGCGCGTCCTCAGACGCGCCCCCAAGCCACTCTTTCCATCACCTATGCTGTGTCGCGCCAGATGGGCGCGACCAAATAGCCTGATAACCGCATATCACCGCAACACAAAACGGGCAGGACGCATCACACACGTCCTGCCCGTTCTTCATGTATTACTTCGCCAGCTGGTTGACCGCATCGACAACCGCCTGAGAGGTCAGCGTCGCGCCCGTCACCGCGTCGATGTCCACGCCCAGCGTCAGCGGCGCACTCTTGCCGATGAACTGGCTCGTGAACGCTTCGTCGGCACACTTGCCGCCCAGCGCGTAGAATTCGCCGGAAGCATCCACCGTCAGCGCCGTGATGACGAGGTTCTGATCGACCTCCACCGTCACCACCACGCCGTCATGCCAGCCTTTGACCGTCAGCGACTGCGCCTTCGCGGGTGCTTCCGTCGCGGCAGGGGCTTCCGTCGGTTCTTCCACGGGTTCAGCCGCTGCATACAGGCTGTTCACTGCGTCTACAACCGCCTGAGACGTAATCGTCGCGCTTGCCACCGCGTCAATGCCTTCGCCCAGCGTCAGCGGCGCACTCTTGCCAACAAACTGGCTCGTGAACGCTTCTTCCGCGCACTTCTGACCCAGACCCGGCGTCTGCGTGGACGCATCCACCATCAGGGAGGTAATCACGCCGTTTTCGTCCGTCACGTTCACCGTGATTTCGTTGCCATCGTAGCCCGCAGTCGTTGCCGTCTTAACTTCCGCAGTCTGCACAGCGGGTTCTTCCGTCGCAGCAGGTGCTTCCGTCGGCTCTTCCACAGGTTCAGCCGTTGCATACAGGCTGTTCACCGCGTCTACGACCGCCTGAGACGTAATCGTTGCGCTTGCCACCGCGTCAATGCCTTCGCCCAGCGTCAGCGGCGCACTCTTGCCGATGAACTGGCTCGTGAACGCTTCCTCCGCGCACTTCTGACCCAGACCCGGCGTCTGCGTGGACGCATCCACCGTCAGGGACGTAATCACGCCATTGTCGTCCGTCACGTTCACCGTGATTTCGTTGCCATCGTAGCCCGCAGCCGTTGCCGTCTTCACTTCCGCAGTCTGCGCAGCGGGTGCTTCCGTCGCGGCAGGGGCTTCCGTCGGTTCTTCCACGGGTTCAGCCGCTGCATACAGGCTGTTCACCGCGTCTACAACCGCCTGAGACGTAATCGTCGCGCTTGCCACCGCGTCGATGCCTTCGCCCAGCGTCAGCGGCGCGCTCTTGCCAACAAACTGGCTCGTGAACGCTTCCTCCGCGCACTTCTGACCCAGACCCGGCGTCTGCGTGGACGCATCCACCGTCAGGGACGTAATCACGCCATTGTCGTCCGTCACGTTCACCGTGATTTCGTTGCCATCGTAGCCCGCAGCCGTTGCCGTCTTCACTTCCGCAGTCTGCGCAGCGGGT